>ULXS01014503.1_pt1 | contig 11367 bp, 9 predicted proteins | sample 1961421 | NCBI WGS metagenome assembly ULXS01 (sample SAMEA4835842, study PRJEB28245) | human gut metagenome | biome: gut microbiome; material: fecal sample | place: Denmark | collected 2008
ATTAGAATATATTGCCTCATTAATAGTTTCGTTTTTAATTATTTTTATGGGTTTACAAATTGTTATGACTTCCACAACTACTTTAATAAAAGTTTTTAAAGGAGAAGAAACCGTTAATTATAATTTAGACTGGATTTTGATAGGTATTTTATTTGCCTCGGTTTTGATAAAGGTATGGATGTTTTCTTACAATATGTATTTAAGTAAGAAAATAAATTCACCTGTGTTAAAAGCCGCGGCGATTGATAGCATTTCTGATGTTATTACTTCTTTGGTTATAATTGTTACTACAATAATTGGCGCTTTGTGGTTAAAAACATTTCCTTTAGATAGTGTTTTATCTATTATTGTTGGTTTAATTATTGCTATTAATGGATTAAAAATTACTATTGAAACTATTAGTGATTTATTAGGAAAACCCGCTGATCCTGAAATTGTTGATAAATTAGATAAACTAATTTGCTCAGGGAAAGGCGTTTATGGCACCCATGATTTAATAATTCATGATTATGGTCCAGGAAGAATGATGGCTTCCGCACATGTTGAAGTATCTGATAAAGATAATATTGTAGCCGCTCACGAAATGATTGATGAATTAGAAGTTAGAGCAATGAAAGAGTTACAAATTCCGCTTGTTTTACATATGGATCCAATTAGTATTGATGATCCTATTGTTAATGATTTAAGGGATATTGTCCATAAAACAATCACGGAAATGAATGATAAATTAAGCTTTCATGACTTAAGAATTACTAATGGAGAAAATCGTATTAATGTAATTTTTGATTTGGTTATTCCTTATGAATATGTAAAATATGAAAAAGAATATGTTTCAAAAATAAAAGAAGCAATTAAACAAGAAGATAAACGATTTATTGCAGTTATTAAAATAGATCACTAGTGCTTTAATTTTATTTATGTGTGTACAAAAATGTTAACAATACTCATAAAAAATAAGCATTTATAAACATAAATTTAACAAAATCCAAAAATAATATCAAAAAAGTGTTTTTTTACGTAGTAAAATGTTGTAATATATATAAGCAAACAATAGTTTAGGAGGTAGACATATGTTTTTAGCAGATTCAAATGGTATGCATTGGCTTGACATTGTATTCTTAATTGTCGCCGTTATATTAATTATACTTTCATTACTTCAAGGTGGTAAATCAGATGGTGCATCTGGTGCTATCACAGGTGGAGGATTAAACATTTTTGCTAAGCAAAAAGAAAGAGGATCAGAAAAAGTTGTTTCAATTCTTACTTTTGCTTTTGCAGTTTTATTCTTCTTTTTAGCAGTAATCGTTGATTACGTTATCTAGAAAATTGATGTTTTGAAAGGGTAGTTTTAACTGCCCTTTTTTATTGCTCGAAAGGATGTGATTAAAATGCACGAAAAAATTATAAATTATATTAAGGATAATCCTTATTGTAAGATGGGAGATATATGTTCAATTTATGATGGTAAGAAAAATGAATTAATGAACATAATCAATAATTTAGTAGTGGAAGGAGATATTATTGAAGAAGATAATACATATCTTACTCCATATAATTTAGGACTTATTAAAGCAACAATAGTTAGTGTTAAACATCACTATGCATTTGCTAATATTTCTGATACGGATGAAGATGTTATTATTGAAGAAAAATATCTTCATAATGCTTTACTTGATGATGTGGTTTATTTACGTTATGAAGTAATGTTTGAAGTCGTTAAAGTAATTAAAAGAGAACGTCAATATGTTGTGGGTGAGGTTCATAAAAGTTTTGGTACATCATATTTACTTGTTAATGGCATTGCCACAGACGGAACTAAGTTTATTATTAATAACTATGAAGGCTATAATGAAGCAATTGTAAAATGTAAAATTGAAGAAATTGAAAAAGATTCTATTATTGTTAGCGTTATTTCTAAATTAGGAGATAAAAATGCTCCAGGAGTGGATATAACTCGCATTTTATTAGAACATGATTGTCCAGTTGAATTTAGTGATGAAGTTAATGAAGAATTAACTAGAGTTCCGTTAGAAGTTAAAGAAAGTGATTTAGTTAATCGTCTAGATTTGCGTAATGAATTTATTGTTACCATTGATGGTGAAGATGCTAAAGACTTAGATGACGCTGTTAGTGCTTCAAAAGAAGATTATGGCTATTTAGTAGGCGTTCATATTGCTGATGTTTCTAATTATGTTAAAGAATATAGTGAATTAGATAAAGAAGCACTTAATCGTGGCACATCCATTTATGTGGCTGATCGTGTCGTGCCGATGTTACCATTTATGCTTTCTAATGGTATTTGTTCCCTTAATCCGCATGTTGATCGATTAACAATATCGTGTTTAATTAAATTAGATAAAAATGGTAATGTTCTTAGCTCGGAAATAAAACCAAGTGTGATTAGATCTAGTGAAAGGTTAACATATACTTATGTAAATGAAGTAATTGATAAAGGACTTTCTTCAACAAAATTAGAAAAGCAAATTCAATTACTTAACGAAATAGCATTATTATTACGTAAAATTAAAGTCGAACGTGGAGAATTAGATTTAGCCATTCCCGAATTAAAAGTAATTGTGAATAAGGATGGAGAAGCAATTGATTTAACAAAGAAAGTTCAAAAAGCAGGAGAAAAACTAATTGAAGACTTTATGATACTTGCTAATGAACAAGTTGCAGAAACAATCTTCCGTATGAATTTACCATTTATTTATCGAATTCATGAAAATCCACCTGCTAAACGTATGGATACACTTATTGCTTTTGCATCTAGATTAGGATTTAAGCCTCATTTTGATGCAGTTAGTGTAAAACCTAAAGATATGCAAAGATTGCTTGATGATGCTAAATATTCGGATAAATATACTATTTTAGGACAAGTATTATTAAGAAGTTTAGCTAAAGCAAGATATGCCACGAACAATAAAGGACACTTTGGTTTAGCAAGTAAATGTTATACACACTTTACTTCTCCAATTAGAAGATATCCAGATTTAATTGTTCATCGTTATTTACATAAATATTTATTTGAAGGTAATATTCAAAATGCTTATGAAAAAATGGAAGAACTTAATTATATTGCAGAAAATACTTCTATGAAAGAGCGCCGTGCGATTGCGGTAGAGCGGGAATCTACGGATATGAAATGTGCTGAATATATGCGTCAATTTATTGGTGTAGATTTTAAAGGCTATATTACTGGCATGAACAATTCTGGACTTTTTGTCGAATTAGATAATGGGGTTTCAGGAAAGGTTGCATTTGAGACAATGAACGATTATTATTTTGTTGATGACAATTGTTTTAATGCTGCTGGAAGAAGAAAAGGAAAACGCTATTCTTTAGGAGACACAGTTGAAGTCACAGTTATTGATACAAATAAAGATGCGGGAGAAATTTCTTTAGAAATAAAAAGTGAAAAACGTTTTGTAGGAAGATACGCAAGACGCAAAATAGAAAACAAGAAAAATAAAAGGAGAAGAAAATAATGAAAAAATCTGTTTTAAAAAAATATGCTGAATTAATTGCGAAAACAGGTATTAATGTCCAAAAAGGCCAAGATGTAGTAATTAGATGTGATCTTGATCAACCAGAATTTGTAAAAATGGTCACCGAGTATTGCTATAAATTTGGTGCAAGAAAAGTAACCATCGAATGGTCTTATCAACCATTAGCAAAAGTTCATAATAAATATTGTAGTGTTAAGACATTAGCGACAATTGAAAAATGGGAAGAAGAAAAATTAAAACATAATTCTCTAACTTTACCAGCATTAATTTGGCTTGATAGTGAAGATCCAGATGGCTTAAAAGGAATGAATGAAAAGAAATCTGCGGAGGCTCAAAGAATTAGATATCCGCTTATTAAGCCTTATCGTGATGCAATGGAAAATAAATACCAATGGTGTATTGCCGCTGTTCCAGGTAAGAAATGGGCGAAAAAAGTATTCCCTAATTTAAGTGTAAGCCAGGCTATGGAAAAACTTTGGGAAGCAATCTTATATACATCACGTGTTGATGAAAATCCAATTGAAGCTTGGAAAAAACATAATGAAGATTTGTTAAATCGTTGTAATTATTTAAATAGTTTGAATTTAAAATCTTTAACTTACAAAGCAAGCAATGGCACAGATTTCACTGTTGGTTTAATAGAAAAAGCTTTATTTATTGGTGGAGGAGAAGAAACTCTTGGTAATAAAGTTTATTTTAATCCTAATATTCCAAGTGAAGAATGCTTTACTACTCCAAAAAGAGGAGATATAGAAGGAATTGTCTATTCATCAAAGCCTTTATCATATAAAGGACAATTGATTGAAAATTTCTGGATTAAATTTGAACATGGTAAAGTTGTTGATGTTCATGCTGAAAAAAATGAACACGTATTACGTGAAATGGTAAGTATGGATGAAGGCGCTACTATGCTAGGAGAAGTTGCTTTAATTCCTTATGATTCACCAATTTCTAATTTGAATATCTTATTCTATAATACTTTATTCGATGAAAATGCTTCTTGTCACTTGGCATTAGGTATGGGATTTCCAAATTGTATTAAAGATTTTGAAAAATATTCTTTAGAAGAAATTAGACAAATGGGTGTTAATGATTCCATGATTCATGTTGATTTTATGATTGGTACTAAAGATTTATCAATCGTTGGTACTACTAAAGAAGGTAAACAAGTACAAATATTTAAAGATGGAAACTGGGCTTTTTAACTAGCTGTAGTCATTAATCCATTATTTCAAAGCAGTAGGAGGAACATAAATGGATAATATTGTTAATTATGCAGAACAAACATTAGAAACATTCGATAAATTAGATTTTAAAACTGCAGATAGCCTAATTTTGTCTTGGGTTTCTTATTTCCATTGGCCAAAAGAACTTAAAAGTGTTTATAGTTGGAAAGGAATTAAATTAAAAGATCTTTTCCGTGCTGAATATTTCAAAGAACTATTTTGGGATGTATATGATCAAGAAGATACAAAGCGTTTGTTTGTTGCTTTGGTTGCTAGTCCAAGATATCGCAATGCGATTGTTAAAGGCTTTGTTGAGCGCTGGGATAAAGATAAAGACAAAGAAAAACAATTTTCCGCAATTAGTTTTCAATTAAATGAAAATGAATCTTATGTTGCCTTTCGTGGGACCGATTCTAGTTTAGCTGGTTGGAAAGAAAATTTTAATATGGCATTTCAATATCCCGTTCCTTCTCAAGAAGATGCCAAAAAATATTTAGATAAAGCCGCTAAACACTTAACAGGAAATATTCGTGTTGGTGGCCATTCTAAGGGCGGTAATTTAGCAATTTATGCTGCTGCTAATGTAGATGAAGAATATAAGAGTCGTATAACTAAAGTATATTCTCATGATGGTCCAGGATTTTTGGAAATGGCATTAAAGAGCGAAAACTTTATTTCTATTAGTGATCGCATTGAAAAAACTTTACCACAATCTTCATTAGTTGGGATGTTATTAGAAAATTGTGGACAAATGAAAGTTCTTAAAAGTGATCGTTTTGGAATTTGGCAACACGACCCATTTTCTTGGATGATTAAAGATAAAGATTTTATTTATATTAAAGCTATAACACCAAGTGCAAGGTATTTAGATCGTACTTTAAATATGTGGGTTAGATCAATGTCAGAACAAGACCGCGAACGTTTTGTTAATTCTTTATATAGTTTAATTGATGTGGATAATGTCAATATTCTTCCTCAATCACAAGAAGAATGGCAAAAGAGTTTACCGGTGGTTGTTAATTCTGCAACCAAATTAGATAAAGATACAAAAAACTTTTTAACTAAGACAGTTAAAACTTTATTACGTTTCGGAGTTCAAAATTTAAAAGTATAGATTCATAAAACTATGTTATTGTTTAAATAATTTGCTATAATCTAACAGGAGGGAGTTAAAAATGAAAAATAAAATTAGAACACTTGTTATAGTTAGTATTGTATTTATGGTATTTATTGGCTTTTTATACATTTTTCCACAGGATGTTACAATTTCTAGCTATCAAACAACTTTTGCCCAAATGGGATTTAATTTTACTACAGAAGACACTAAAAATGTATTAATACTTTTTGGAATAGCAACTTTAATTACTTCAATTGGCACAAGCGTTTATGCGTTGTTAGTCTTGAAAAAGGCAACGAAAAAAAGTGTATTTATTGCCCCAGGCATATTATTAATCATATTTAATGGTTTATTTGGTATTATTGCTGGCATTATGACACTTTGCCTAAAGCAAGAAGAAATTAACAAATAGAAAAGTTGTTACTACTAAGTGGTAACATTTTTTTATTATGGTAAGGCCTGAAATCGTGACAAAAACGATGAAATTGTCAGTCACGGATGGAAGGTAAACCACGTACTATGCACGTGAGAAACAAATTTATAAAAAAAAATTAACCTTCGATATTAATGATAGTGTTCGAAGCCATCAAAATATAATGAGGTTACAATGGAAAGTTAAGCACAAACAAAGTGGAATTGTAAGTACCACATTTTTTTTATCCCAAAATATCGCCGAAAAGCGATATATGGACAAATTAGATTGGATATACGTGACATAATAAAAGAATTATGTGGGTATAAAGGAGTAACAATACTCGAAGGGCATATGATTGCTTAAAAAATCAACAAAAAGCAAATAAAAGCTCTTAAATAAATATTACTATGATAGTAATGATAACATTATAAGTATAGATATGAATGGCGAAATGTTATATTATATAAGAGACATAACCAATAACATCATAGGCTTATTAGATTCTAATAACCAATTAGTAGCTTCTTATTCATATGATGCATTTGGAAATGTTTTAACTAAGGAAGGTGCATATGCCAGTAAGAATCCAATCTTATACAAAGGATATTATTATGAGCACACTATAAGATTATATTATTTAGTATCTAGATATTATGATCCTTATATAAGAAGGTTTATAAGCCCAGATTCTATTAATTATTTAGAGCCAACAAGTTTTGATTGATTGAATTTATATGTGTATTGTGGGAATAGCCCAATTATGTATAGCGATCCTAGTGGACATTTTGCATTGTTGACATTTGGAATTTTTGCAACAGTTGGTATTGTGTCTGCTGCAGTATTTTTAGGAGGAATCTCTCAATTAATATCAAACGCAATGGCTGGAAAAACCGGAAGCGAATTATGGAGAGGGGTTGCTGGTGCTACTGTATGATCTGGTGTGAATGCACTAGCGCTATGTTTACTTCCATTCACAGGTGGCACTTCATTGGTATTTGCTGCACTATTAGGAGCAAGTACTCAAACAAGTATTGACACGCTTGAAACGATTGCAAGAGGAGAAAAAGTAGACGGATGGCAGACTATTCTGGATTTGGTTTAGGATTTGAAATATATATACGCATAGATTGGGATAAATTAATTAAACAAGGAGACTAACTATTGTGAATAAAAAAATGAATTATTTAGCTATTTTTCCTATTTTTGGGTCATTTGTTTTGTTGTTTTGGCTTTTTATTAAAGCAATAAAAGATCAAATTAATAAAAAGGTATTTATGACATTCTTTTTTAGCATTGGACTGTTTTCTGTCTTAGTAATGTTAGTAGTAGTTTTATGTATAAACTTTATTTACTCATTAACGGGCACAAATGATTTTTTAAGTAATTATGGGCCTATGATAGCTTATATTATCACTGGTTATTTAATGAACTTGTTTACATTCATATTGATCAATAAAGAGTGGGATAAATTAGAAAAACATTAGATTTTATATTAATATCAAAATGCTTTATAAAATGCTAATTGCATTAAATAATATTCAAGCATTAATTTAATTGGCAGCACTTCACTTACTTTCAGTGACAACCCCACAAGGATTTACCATTGTAATCAATACAGGTGAACTGGTTTTGGCAATTGTATGGATTTATAAAGTTATTACGACCGGCGATACTAGTTCGTTCCCAGTGCCTGCGCTAGCTTTTTAAGAAAGGAAACAAAATTATGAAAAAAGATAGTAATAGTATATTAGGAGATATAGTCTTTGCTTTAACTTTGGCTTCTCCATGGATTTCATTTTATTTAGCAACAGTTGTCGGAGAATTTAACATATTTGGCATTGCAGGAGTTGTTAGATATTCTTGGATAATGTTATTGTTCATTATAGTTCCAGTTTTATCAATTTTAATTGGAATAAGATTAAAAAAAATGGGCAAAAATTATAAAAAGAATTTCGTTATTGCTTATATTTGTATACCAATATTAATTATTTTTGGATCATATAGATTTATTTTTAGAGAAGTCACTTCATATGATACTAGCATAGTGGCAGTTGTAGAAAATAAAACAAGATTAAAAATGCCTGATCAAGTAAAAGTAGCAACTTTAAAAGATACATATAATACAAGTTATGTAAAGATAACTAGCGATGAATGTAAAAAAACATTCGAAAATGAAATTAAAAAAGATTCGCGCTGGACAAAAGAATTAAGTATAGAAATTAAAAGTCGCCTACCATTTGATATGTCATATGAGACTTCTTTATTCGATTACTATGCGTTTTATAATGTGACTAGAAATGAATATAATAGAATTACAATAGGCGATGATGACGATTGTATATTTATTGAATATAATTGTAATTTACGCAAATTAGTCATTTTAAGTGATTATAAGATTAGTTATAGTTATCGTTAATTTTGTATATTCTTAACTTAAGATACTAAAGGCAAATCCGTTTAGTGTCTTTTTTTATGCCCAAAATCATATTGTTTTACTAGGTGATAATATGTACTATGATGAGAGCAAAGAATTAGTATTAGCAAAATTAAAGAGTAGAACGATGGGCTTAACAAGTATTGAAGTAAACGAAAGATTTAATAAAGATAAAACAAATGAACTTAAAAAGACTAAACACAAGACCATTTGGAAAATCTTAATAAATCAATTGTTTGATGCTATGGTGTTAATACTTTTTATTGCTAGTATTCTTTCCTTTTTCTTAAAAGATAATTTAGAAGGAATCATTATTTTAGTAATTATTTTTATTGATACAATTATTGGCGTAATGCAAGAATATAAAGCCGAAAATGCAATTGCATCATTAAAAGAATTAGCGCCAAATTATACGAAAGTATTAAGAAATAATAACATAACTAGTATATTATCTAAAAATGTTATTGTTGGTGATATTGTTGTTTTAGAAGAAGGAGATCTTATTCCCTCTGATATGCGTTTAATTTCTTCTTCAGGATTAAGAGTTATTGAATCTTCTTTAACAGGTGAATCATTAGCAGTTAATAAAAATGCTGATGTTACTTTAGACTCATCTACTCCTTTAGCGGATCGTATTAATATGGCTTATGCTTCTTCGCTTGTTACATATGGCCATGGCTTAGGAGTGGTAACTAAAATCGGTATGGATACAGAAGTTGGTCATATTGCCCATATGTTATCTAATCAAGGAGAATTAAATACTCCTTTAAAAAAGAAGTTAGAATCGGTTGGGAAAATTCTTTCAATAATTGGAATTGTCTTATGTGCAATGTTATTTATAATTGGGATTATTAATGGACAAGATTTTGAACCATTATTACTTACGTCAATGGCTTTAGCTATCTCTATTATTCCTGAAGGATTACCCGCAACAGCAACAATTGTATTAGCAATTGGTGTAGAAAGAATGGCAAAGAAACAGGTTTTGATAAGAAAATTACCATCTGTAGAAACATTAGGAAGTACATCGGTAATTTGTTCTGACAAAACAGGAACCCTAACTCAAAATAAAATGAATGTTGTTAAAATTGTAACTAATAATAGAATTGAATTAGAAAAATGTATGGCCTTATGTAACAATGTAAAAAAGCAAAATAATGATTTTATTGGTGACCCGACCGAAGTTGCTTTAGCGGAATATTTAAATGAAAAATATATACAAATTAATAATATTTATGAACGTTTAAAAGAAATAGCTTTTGATAGTGAACGAAAAAAGATGACTGTTTTAGTGAAAAATAATACATTTGAGGTATTTACAAAAGGAGCTGCAGAAGAAATATTACTTAATTGTAGCTATGAATATATAGATAATGCTAAAGAACTAATGTCTGATACTAGAAAAAAAGAAATAATCCAAAAATGTAATGAATTTGCTCTTAAAGCATGCCGGGTATTAGTGTTTGCTAAAAAAGAATCTAGTCAAAATGATTTTACTAATCTTGATAATAATTTAACTTATATCGGTTTGGTGGCTATGGTTGATCCGCCGAGAGAAGATGTTAAAAATATTTTGCTAAAAACGAAAAAAGCTGGCATTAGAACTGCAATTATTACAGGAGACAACCCCTTAACAGCGGAAACAGTTGCAAAAGAAATAGGGGCATATGAAAATAAGGCTATCACTGGATATGATTTAATGAATATAGATGACAAACAATTAGCGGAACTCACTAGAAACCATAATATTTTTGCCCGTGTTTCTCCTTATGATAAATTAAGAATAGTAAAAGCATTTAAAAGTAATGGTGAAGTAGTGGCTATGATTGGAGATGGAGTTAATGATGCTCCATCACTTAAAGCTGCAGATATTGGTATTGCCATGGGAAAAAGCGGAACAGATGTTGCAAAAGATGCATCTGATATGATTTTATTAAATGATGATTTTCCAAGTTTAGTAGACGCTATTTTTGAAGGAAGAAAAGTGTTTAAAAACATTCAAAAAGTTATTCAATTCTTATTAGCGGGTAATGTCGGTGAAATACTTACTCTTGTTATTGCCATGCTTTTAGGGTTCCGTTTTATGCCTGTTACTGCGATTCAAATATTATGGGTAAATTTAGCCACTGATACGTTGCCCGCTCTAGCTTTAGGTGTTGATCCCGCAACTAAAGACATATTATTAGAAAAGCCCAAACGCAATGATTCGTTTTTAGATAAACCATTAATTAAGCGAGTAATATTCAATGGTGTCATTATTGCTCTTATTACTTTGCTTAGTTATTTCTTAGGATTTAGAAAAAATCTTATAGAAGGATACGATTTTGAATTTTCTAATGTCAAAGGTCAAACTATGGCGTTTTGCGTTTTAGCTTTTTCACAACTTATTCATTCATTTAATCAAAGATCAAACAAGTATTCAGTTTTTTCAAAAAGTAATGGACATAATAAGTATTTAATTGCCTCTTTAATAATTTCGTTTTTACTATTATTTATCATATTGTTTATTCCGTTTTTCCAAAATATCTTTGGCTTTTCTACTCTTGATATTAAAGAATGGGCGCTTGTACTTTCTTTTTCTTTTGTTCCATTAGCAATTAATGAGTTAATTAAGTTATTTCGTCGTTTTAAATAAATATTAAAAAACTACTTATAATATTATTATA
>ULXS01062900.1_pt1 | contig 11205 bp, 10 predicted proteins | sample 1961421 | NCBI WGS metagenome assembly ULXS01 (sample SAMEA4835842, study PRJEB28245) | human gut metagenome | biome: gut microbiome; material: fecal sample | place: Denmark | collected 2008
TCGTCATCGCAAGCTGCATATCATTTTTTGCCGGTCTGCCTGAATGTCGTTTTTCTGTTCCTGCCCCGGAGTCTCACCGCAGCGTCGTTTCGCTCTCTCTGTTCACACAAGAGGTCTTGACAAAATCATATCTCATCCAGCCGGTCATTCAGTTGTAACCGGCCTTCGGGCAACAAAAAAGCCGGCACACAAATGCGTACCGACTCCCCGCAAAAAGATAAACTTATCCCTTGCGATGGTGGCTTCACATTCATGTAACCGGCTTTGAAATTCAAAGTCGAAACTGTCCTTTACGCTTATCTGCTGCCGACAGTTCAAGGCAGTTTCAGAAGCGGCGGCATTTTCATTAGCATGCCGCAGGCATTGTCCGGCTGAAAGCCGTCTTCTCACTCTAATGTGAAGAATGCTGTTCAATTGTAGTCCCCAAACGAGAACATTTATATTATATCAGAAATCCTGCCGGAAAGCAAGTTGTTTCCAGCAGGGTTTCGGTATAATTTTGAAGCAACGAAAACACATACCCTTTTAAATTGTTTTAGTCTTATCATACCGCCACGGTAACGATCCGGCATTCGCTTTTGATTTTTTGTATGTCAACAGCAGATAGCAGTTTCTTTTGTGCAAGAGCAGCAGCAAGCTTTTCAAAGAATTCCCAATTTAATGAAAGAATTTCTTTTGCCTTACGGTAATATTTTTCGATCTCAACCGCAACCGCCTCTTCCTGTGCTGACATAAGACGCTGCGAATCGTTGTATTCAGCTGCATGAAGATGAAATCCGCCGACGCAGGTATTGACGATCAAATCCCTTGTCATGTTAAATGCTTGATCCAGATCCCGTTCGCAGCCAATGTCTGAAATCCCGAATTTCTGCTCTATGGCCGCAACACCTCCAAGCGAACCGACAATACGGCTTTTATTCCAATAGAGCGGCGTTTTGCTGTTATCATTATAATAACTTGTAAATCCGCCACTTTTGTGACTTGTATTGTATGCTGAGACAAGCGTTACGCTTTCCGGGCAAAGCACTTCGGATATTACGGCATGCCCTGCTTCGTGATATACAATCTGCGAGACAACATGATTCGGGTCGGAAAGGCCGCAGTAAAAATCATCCGATTCGTCTGCAAGATCATCTTCGTCATCCGGAAAAGCTTGAAACACCGTCCGCATACAGGCCTTCAAAAAGTGCTCCATCGTAATACATTTAGCTCGTTCATACCCTGCATACAAACCTGCTTCATTGATTACGGTTTCCAACTCGGCGCAGGAGTGCCCGTCCATGATTTTCGCAATGACAGTGGGATTGATACCGTCAATAAAGCGTTTGGATTGCAAGTAATAGGTTATGATTTTTACGGCGTCCTCGCCGTGGGGCGCGTCCACTTGAATGGTACGGTCAAACCGCCCTGCGCGGCGAAGGGATCGGGGAAGACAGCGGATGTTGTTTACCGTTGCCAAGACGAATACCTGCTTATCCTTTGTTTCATCGATGCACGACTGCACCGTGACATATTCCTCCGCATCCGGGTGCCGCTCGTCTCCATTGGTAAACTTATCCATATCGTCGAGATAAACAATAGACGGAGCATTCTGTACGGCCTTGTCAAAGGTTGCCTTTATTTTTTTGATGAAATCACCGTTTGGCGAATCCTTGCGGCAGCAAAATACCTTGCGCCCGCTTTCTTTTATAACGGCGCTTGCCATCAAAGACTTCCCGACGCCCGGTTCCCCGTAAAGCAAGAGCCCTCTCGGTGCGGATACACCCAGTTTGTCATAGGCTTCTCGGTTCTTCAGCGTGTCGCTGATTTGCTTCAGCTCCTTTTTTATAGAAGAATACCCGATAATTTTATCAAATGCGTTCATGAAAAACATCCTTTCTTTTTGTGGTACTTTAAAAATACCACATCAGATGTACTTTTTTTGTCTCACCACATCTTGTAAAATGCAGTCGATGGGAGTAAAATAGTACAGAGGTGAAGAAAATGTATACGGCACAACCCAAAAAGATGTTGATCATGAATATATTGGACATTTTAAAAAAGTATACGGATGAAAACCATCGTCTGAGTCAGAAAGAGATTGCAGATATTTTGAAATCCGAATATGATATGACCGTTGACCGGAAAGCCGTGAAGCGGAACCTGATGAATCTGATTGATTTCGGATATGAGATCGAATACAGTGAATCGGTGCGTATGGTACCGAACCGGTCGACGGGTAAACTGGAAGAAAGCTATATTTTATCCGATTTTTATCTGGTCCGTGATTTTACTGACAGCGAGCTGCGGCTGCTGATTGACAGCCTGCTGTTTTCCAAGCACATTCCCTACAGCCAGTGCAGGGAGCTTATCGGCAAATTGGAAAGTCTGTCTAATCGGTATTTTCGTTCAAGGGTCAAGCACATCAAAACCATGCCGGATCTATCCCTGCACAATCAGCAGCTTTTTTACACCATCGAGATTTTGGACGAAGCGATCGGCAAGCACCGTCAGATCTCCTTTACATACAACAGCTACGGCACCGATAAAAGACTGCATCCGAGGAGGGACAGCAATGGTGGGATACGTGAATATGTCGTCAATCCCTATCAAATCGCGGCGGCAAACGGACGCTACTATCTGATCTGCAATTATGACAAATATGATGATGTTGCCAATTACCGGCTGGATCGCATCACAAACATCAAGCTGCTGCAAACGCCCGCAAAGCCGATGGAGAAAGTCAAGGGGCTGGAAAACGGATTTGATCTGCCGAAACATATGGCGGAGCACATCTATATGTTCGCAGGAGAAAGCGGAATCGTGACCTTTCGGGCAAAAAAATATCTGCTTAACGACATCATCGACTGGTTTGGCGGCGGCGTCACCTTTTTTGACGAGAAGGACGAGGAGGTAAGCGTTCGGGTGCGTGTCAATTTTGCCGCCATGCGACGCTGGGCACTGCAATATGCCCTGCACACCAAAATAATGTCGCCGGAACCGCTGGCGGAGCAGGTTAGAAACGATATTATGGCGGCGACGGAGAATTATACGGATAGATAAATTTGAATAGAATTAAAAAATTAATACAATAAGGAGATTACTATGAAGAAAGAAGATATAACAGTAATTGAAAAACTTTTAGAAAAATTAGGAGATATAAAAGTAAATTCTGCTAATCAGTCAGATTTTAATGTTTTTACGGCACTTGGAATTGAAACAAAAGAAGTTTTAATTTGCAGATTGTTAGGTACAATTCTCCAACCAAACGGTTCGCACCAATTAGGAATTTTACCAATAAAATCTTTTTTCGAAAATGTGCTTGGCGTTAAAAAGGATGATTATGATAATTGTGAAGTTATATTAGAAGAACAGATTAAAGATGATCGTAGAGTAGATATTGCAATTTACATAGACAATATGGTTTATCCGATTGAAGTCAAAATTTATGCAGGAGATCAGAAAAATCAAATTACAGATTATTATCATTACTACGATAAAAATAAATTGCTAAATAATAATAACTTGATTTTCTATCTCACACCTAACGGTCATCACCCCTCAAAATCAAGTTGTGGAGAATTAAATATAGACAAAGAAATAAGATGCCTCAGTTTCACAGAGGATGTAAAAAAATGGCTTGAAACTTTAGAAAAATCATCAACATCTGAGAACTTTTCTTGTATCCTAAAACAATTTGAAGGAGTTATTGAAAAAATGGCAAAAAACGAAAAAAATTTTGACGGCGCATTGTAAAATGAACCTGCAATAGTAAGAAAACAGAAAAAAGTATCCATAGTGACGAACCTGTGGTAGAATTGAGATTGGACAACAACAATTCTGAAAGGAACATCACTATGGACATTCTAAAGTATACCACAAAAGTTCGCAAAGGGCAACATCTGACTGCCGAAGAACGGCACGACATTGAAGTTCATCTGAAAGACGGTTGGTCAACATACAAAATCGCCAAACATTTAGGTCGGTCGTATAACACCGTTAAGGATGAAATCGAGCGAGGCACTGTACTTTTGTACAACGGCAAGGTCAAGCGATACAAAGCTTCCGTGGGCGAGCAAGTATATAAAGCACACCGTCAAAACAGCGCAAAGAAATACCGTGCATTGGAAACAAGCAGCTTCCTTCAATATGTTGCAGTGCAGTTCAAAAACAAAGGCTGGTCATTGGACGCTTGCTTTGGAAATGCATTGGTAAAAGGATTGTTCCCCCGCAATGAAATGGTTTGCACTAAAACCTTGTACAACTATGTTGACCTTGGCTTGCTGCCGTTGACAAACTTGGATTTGCCCGAAAAGTTACGAAGAAACACAAAAGCAAAGAAAGCAAGAGAAAACCGCAAAAACCTCGGCAGAAGCATAGAGGAACGCCCTGAAAGCGTTGAAAACAGAGAAGAATTCGGTCATTGGGAGTTTGACACAATTATTGGTAAAAAGGATAAAAACGAACCTTGTGTTTTAGTAATGACCGAGCGTATGACTCGTATGTCCCTTTGGATTAAAGCACACCATCACACTGCTGAAGCCATTAGCGAAGCACTCCAAAAAATGTTGGCATATTTTTCAGAACAATACAGTTCTGTGTTTAAGACAATAACTGGAGACAACGGTTCAGAATTTGCTGACCTTTCACTGGTGGAAAATGGAAAAACTAAGGTGTATTTCACTCACCCGTACTCCTCATTTGAGAAAGGAACGGTTGAATGCCACAACCGAATGTTTCGTCGCTTTATTCCAAAAGGTAAAAGCATAGACGATTACTCAGCCGATGACATCTGTTTCTTTGCAGACAGTATTAATGGATTACCAAGGAAAATCCTCGGCTACAAAACACCGGAAGAGCTGTTTGAGCAAGAACTCGACCTCATTTATGCCGCATAAGAGATGGGAAGTCGCCGGCGCCGATGTTGGATTTCTCCGTTCGGGCTTCGCCCTCTCTCCGCAATCCAACATCATTCTACGCTAATCGTTACTTTTCTGTGAATTATTGCAGGTTGCTATTGCAATTTGCGAAAAAATTTTGACGAGATAATAGACGCTGTAAATTTAGAAAATGATGATAATGTTACTGCATTAACGCATATTTTTAATTCACAGGAAGTCCTTGAAAATAAATTCAGAGAGTTATATATTTGCAGGTTATTGGACAAATGTAAATTACAAAATGATGGATATAAATATGAAATAAAACTATATCCAAATGAAGGAAGAGTAAATAATATTGCTGACATTTACAAAAACGATAAATTATTGGCACATATTAAATATGAAACCAATTTATATTTAACCGTTGCTGAAAACTGTAAAGTAAAAAGAAGGAGCCATGAATGGGGACCAGAACATAACTGGCACTACATAAGACGAGAAAAAGACAAAAAAATAATATTTAATAAGCCATTTTCTAATACTCCTCCATTATCTTTTAGTGATGAATTTATAAATTTATTGAAATTCTAAATGATTTGGATTTTTGCTAAAAATACAAAGATAGATAGCCATATTGAAAATCCACTTGATGAGATCAAAATGTCGAAATGATGTTCTGTTTTTATCCCATCCGGTCTGCTAAAATAAAATCAACAAATCAGGGAGGTTGATTTTATGAAAGCAAAAAAAGCAATGAAAACATTTATTTGTATCCTGACGGTCTTGCTGGCTGTATCTCTTACGGCGTGTGAAAGCGATAACGGTGCCGATGACAAAACCTCGCCCGCTGTGGGCACTGAGGGCATTACGGACAGCTCGACATCCTCCGTACATATGGAGGAAACAAAGCCGGACATTGAAAGCACTGAACCGGAACAGGAGCCGACCTATTATCACGCAGCGCTCTGCGGAGCAGTCGTGACTGAGCAGGACGGTTCTCCGCGTTTTACATATGTGAAAAAATGTGAAAGCTGCGGTACGGTGCAAAGCGGAAGCAATACGACAAATGCTACCGGAGGCGTGCTGCACGGCAGTTTCTTATGCTTCGGATGCAAAGAAACGCAGCAATTTGAGATTGAGACTACACAAAATTGAAATGCCGTATCGGACGGATACAGCATAAAATAAGGGAGAGATTCATCTGTCGGTATATGTAACATCTGATTTGCACGGCTATCCTCTTGAAAAATTCAAGAAATTCCTTAAAAAAGTCGGATTTTCGGGCGACGATTTTCTCTATATTCTCGGAGATGTGGTCGACCGCAACGGAGACGGCGGCGTAGAAATGCTTTGCTGGCTTTTAGAACAGTCGAATGTTCAGTTGATTCTCGGAAATCACGAAGCGATGCTTTTATCCTGTGCATTCGTTTTTGAGGAGATCACAAATGAAAGTCTGCAAAACGTTACCTCCGAAAAGCTGGAACTTTTAAATACTTACATGCAAAACGGCGGTGATGTCACACTGAAAGCGCTGCAAAAGCTGAACAGATCATCGCCGGAAACAGTGTCATATATTCTGGATTACCTGCGTGACGCCCCGTTGTATGAAACGGTTTCAACAGAGGGAAACGACTTTCTGCTTGTTCATTCCGGTATTGATAATTTCAATAAAAGCAAGAAATTGTTTCAGTACACAGCAAATGACTTTTTATGGACCTGGCCGGAGCTTTCGGATGAATATTACGATGACATTATTACAGTTTTCGGACATACGCCCACACTGTCATACGGAAAGGAATATACGGGGAAAACCCTCAAAACACGAACATGGATCGATATCGATGTCGGTGTTGCTTACGGTCAAAAGCCGGTTTTGTTGCGTCTGGACGATTTGCAGGAATTTTATTATAGTTAAAATTGCAATGTAGCGGTATTTATACTGGTTTCATAAAAAGGAACAGAGCACACAGCTACCGAATGATATAGCAAACAAATTAAAGAATTCAGATGTAGATATTCTGTATACAATGGAGGAAGCGTAAAACAGTAAAATTCCGTTATGATTATTTAATCGGATACCCAAAAACATCATTTTGAATGATTGATGAAACAGAAAGGTTGCATACATGCCAGGTAAAAGAAAACGGCATTTTACATAAGGAGAACAAACCGATGTGTCAGGCATTACAAAAGGCAATGCGAATCCCCCGTTTCGGATTCACCATTGAAGAACAGCAAAAAATATTTAGCTCGGATAAAGCGCTTGAAGCCTTGACCCCTGCACGCCAAAGCAAAAGCACACTTGCCGTATTTGAAAATGATCATGCAGTGATTACAAAACATGCGGTCGTTTGTCCGTGGTGCGGAAAGAAAACGCCGGCATATCACAATCATCAGTGGAAAGCTTATTTACCAATGGATATCCAATTGGCGCAGCAAACATCTATTTCGGAAAAGATTCCGCAAACGCTTGTATTCAACAGGCCGATAGGAACAATGAACTATTTTATTTGCCCCAAATGCAATATGGAATCACACCAAAGCAAAGGATTTGTGGATGTTTTATTTACCGTTGATAAAAGGAAAATTAGAATCTCTCGACAATTGGAATTGAAAGAATGGTTTCAAATCGAATAGGGTGCTGACAAAATATGTATTACCGAATTCGAGTTGTATGAAACAATAACATTCAACTTAAGAAATGGTCACACTTTTGTTTCACTAGAAGACGGGTGCGGCAAAAAACTACAGATGCGTGACATTTCAAATAGAAAACCAGACCTTAATTCTGATGATCCGATATTCGAATTGATCAATTTGTATAAGCCGGTCAACCGAGAACTGAAAAACCAGTTTGTAAAAATCTTTCATGGTCCTTTACCCTTTCGGACAAAGGAACTTACCGTAGAGCAGTTTCTTCTAATGACCAGATTTATCGGATATGATTCAGGATTTTACAATGCGCTTCCATATGCCGAAAAAGGGGATTTGATTGAAAGGCGTTTTCTGAAACCAGCTAGAAGGCTGCATCATGCTGCAAAGGTTCCGAGCATCTTTGAAAAAACAATGCTGCCGAAAGTAAAAAGTATTCGGAAACTGCTTTTTTGTAATCCTGCGTTATTTTTTTACACAGAGGAACTCGAACAGCTTTGGAAAATTATTGAAGATGTCAATTTATTTCGGAATTTCATCACATCTCAAAATATTTTTTCTGAATTGGCGTTCTTACATAAAATGCCGCGTCTTATCAATTTCTATGCGGAATATAAGGCGGAAATCGGGATCGGAAGGTTATATCATCATTTCTTTCGGGCAACGAATCGATATTGGTTATATAACTATGTTTCGTGGTATTATCTGCTCAGCGAGTATGATAAGAAAATAGAGCGGCAAAAGTGGCACAATGGATGGCTGGAGAAACGGGATGATTTTGAGGGGATTGAAAATGATATGGGAGCGCTTTTCGGTGTTTCAATACCGGATTGCTCGTCAAAGGATTTCAGACATCCCGGCTTGGAATGCCGTATAAACGGATATTCTTTCAGAAGGCTGAAAAACTCCATGGAATTTTTGCGGGCAGGCAAAGAACTGAAAAATTGTCTTGACGACTGGCAATTTTTCAGAAATAATGTTTACGGCATGATAGACAACGGCAAATATGTAGCGGCTGTTGAAATAAAAGACAATGTGATTATTCAAGCGCATACCTGCCGCAACGGAGATATCTCTGACAACCGCAGCATAAAACAAGCGTTTGATGTTTGGAAAAGCAGAAATTCGATGACAGAGCAAAAGCAAAAAGGTTTGAGATATGCCGGTGAATTTTGAGCTTACTTTAAGGCTTGTGTTCGCCATAACGATCGCCTAATTTTCTACATATAAAAGGTAGAAATTTAGAGGCTGAAAAAGCCTGATTTAAAGCCGTTTTTAAAGCATAAACTGTAAGGGGTAAGGTGTTTGTACCTTACCCCTCATTTTTTGCGTTTGAAAGCGTTACACACTTCATTGACCGGCTTTCTATTGGCTTCAATTTATGCAAAAATCACTTCTGCATTCACGATTTCCGTTGCCGCTTCACGCAGCGCATTCATCTTGCCTGCCCATTCCATCGGCTGCTCGGCTTTGAGCTTTTCTGTTATACCTTCACGCTTTACCATCTGCTCCACCAGCCGAAAAAACATATCTTCCGCCTGTTCGTCAACGTCGGCAAGATAACTGTTCAGTTTGCCGCTTGTAAGCAGATTCGTGTAAAACACCTTCCTGTGTTGCCGGATATACCGCAAATGCCGCTGTCCCAATATCCCTATGGGCTTATTTTCTTCGACAGGTAAAGTGATATTCGGCAAATAGTAGTCGCCTTGCAAAGTATAGCTGATGCCTGTTTTTTCATCAATGTAATGCTGGTTCATTTCGTAATCCTCCAATATGATTGATTTCACCTACAAATCCAATCATGTCGGCTGACTACAAAAGCCGAAGGGAGAGAACTTCCTTACGAAGCCTCTCCCTTCGGCACTCTTTGTTTTTGATTAAAATTCGTAGTCTACAGCCACGCGGTCGGCGCGGATGGATTTGCAGATGTCGCTCACGGCAACGTGGCGGGGATCGACCTTGTAGGCGTTCAGGTCATCCATCGTCTCAAACTCGGAGACGAGCACGGCGTCGTAGTTGTCCTTGCCGATGTTGCGCGCGACCTCGCACTTTTTGAGCTGCGGGATCACGCCGTCGAGCGCGGCGAGCTTCGTCAGAAACTCGTTGGCCTTTTCCTCGGTGCCCTCGCGGAACTTCCACATTACGATATGACGGATCATAGGTATCTTCTCCTTTTTATCTGGCGTTGTAGACCTCAATGGCCTTTTTGAGGATATCCATGGCGCGCTCGAGCTTGTCGCTTTCGAGGACGTAGGCCATGCGGACTTCGTTTTTGCCCTTCCCGGGCGTCGCGTACATCGAGCCTCCCGGGGCCATCATCACGGTCTCGCCGTTGTCGCTGAATTCCTCGAGCAGCCATTGCTGGAACTTGTCGGCATCGTCGACCGGCAGCGCGGCCATCACGTAGAACGCGCCACCCGGCACGTCGAACACCACGCCGGGGATCTCGCCGAGCTTGCGGCAGAGCGTGTCGCGGCGCTTCTTATACTCGTCGCGCACGGCGGCAAAATACTCGGGGCCGACGGTGTAGAGCGCGGCAGACGCGATCTGGTCGAGCGTCGCGACCGAAAGTCTTGCTTGGCAGTATTTCATCGCGTGGTTCATGAACTCCTTATTCTTGGAGATCAGGCAGCCGATACGCGCGCCGCAGGCGGAAAAGCGCTTGGAGACCGTGTCGATGGCGATGATGTTGTCACCCGCCCTGTCGGCAAACTCGCCAAACGACTGGAGCTTCTCCCCGCTGTAGACGAATTCGCGGTACGCCTCGTCGCCGATGAGGAACAGATCATGCTTCTGTGCGACATCGACGAGCATCTCCATCTCCTCGTGGCTCAGCACAACGCCGGTCGGGTTGCCGGGGTTCGTGACCATGATGGCGCGCGTGCGCTCGTTGATGAGAGATTCGATCTTCTCGCGGTCAGCGTAGCGATACCCCTCCTCCGGGCAGGTCGGGATCGGGCGAATCGATGCACCGCAGGTGCGGGTCATCGTGTTGTAGTTCGGGTAGAACGGCTCGGGAATGAGAATTTCGTCGCCGTCGTCAAGAATGCACTGCAGCGCGATCTGAAGCGCTTCGCTGCCGCCGGCGGTGACGTAGATCTCGCTCTTGTCGAAGTGCATGTCGAGCTTGTCGTAGTAGTTCTGGATCGCGTCGATCAGCTCGGGGATGCCGGGCGAGGGCGCGTAGGCCAGCACCGGCTGCTCGAAGTGACGGACCGCCTCGAAAAACGCGGGAGGAGTCTGTACGTCAGGCTGGCCGATGTTGAGGTGATAGATGTTGATGCCGCGTGCCTTTGCCGCCACCGCGTACGGGTGGAACTTACGCATCGGAGACAGGCCGCATTTTTCAACTTTGCTGGAAAATTTCATGTTGTGCTCCTCCTTTTTTATTATGATGACCGCCGGTCATCCGCCGGTCATATTCAATACACGTATGATATCTGCCCAATGCTGGTTATATAGTATAACGGCTGCACTTTTCAAAGACAACTAAAATTTTGTCGGTAAACTGCATAAAATATCACGGGCAGAAATTGTCAACACTCACAGCTTTTCCGCGTCGCTCTCGCCATATATGGTGATACCGTGTGCCTTGAGCGCCTCCGCTGTCACGCCGTCGCCCTCGGTCAGGCGGCGGGAAAACGTTCCGTCGTAAATCTGCCCGCAGCCGCAGCTCGGGCTCTTTTCCTTG
>ULXS01011642.1_pt1 | contig 11165 bp, 9 predicted proteins | sample 1961421 | NCBI WGS metagenome assembly ULXS01 (sample SAMEA4835842, study PRJEB28245) | human gut metagenome | biome: gut microbiome; material: fecal sample | place: Denmark | collected 2008
AAGTATGATCTACGCTCGTTTGTTTAATGCGGATTTTGATGAAAGAGTATCTGTAGTCAATTTAGTGATGGACGGTTTATTAAGACAAGTGAATATATATTCTTTTGAAAAACATTGTACAGATTTATGGTTTGGTTTTCTAAAGAATTATCGAAGTCATATGGATGTATCTTATGTGGATCATGTAAAGGAATTTATAGCTTTGTATCATGATAAGTTGCAGGCTGAATTATTAAGTGTTGCTCAAAAACATGAATATGAATTTGTCTTAGAACAGATACAAAAGGTGAGTGTGGATGAAAGCCTAGATTCTAAGTCGCGTTTTGATTGTAGTACAAAACCATTCTTTAAACAAAAAGAAAATATGGAGTCGATTGAATCGGATTTGAAACTTCAAATAGAAAATGCGTTTGAATTTATGGAAAGTGCATTTAAGAATGGTCAGGAAATGACAATATTTGTCACAAATTTAACAATGTCAGCTGAAATGGCTTTGTATTTAAGTTCACATGCAATTGGTATATATGAAAAATACAAACAGGTTTTATTGATTGGTAGTCAAAAGGCAAGACTACTAGATGAGTTAGCTCATTAAAGAAAGGAATTATATGGATTATTCAGAATTAAAATATGATGTGGAAGAATTTGAGTCGGATCAAGATAAAAAACTTCCACAACCACCTTTGGTAAAAGAGGCAATGCGAAAGGAATCCATTGAACTTCCTAAAAATTTTGATGCGTTACAAATTTGTTCAAACTTTCTAGATATTATTAATACACGTCATAGTAGTCGTGTGTATGCGCAAGAACCAATGTCCTTATTAGAACTATCTTATATTCTTTGGACTTGTCAAGGTGTGAAACAAATTCGTGGCAAAAAATATGCGACTTTGCGTACAGTACCTTCTGGAGGAGCACGTCATGGTTTTGAACTGTATTTTGTGTGTCAAAATGTAGAAGGATTAGATCCTGGAACTTATCATTATTTACCTATGGAACATCGTATTGAATTTTTAAATCCTATTGACAAAGTATCCGATGTTTTGGCATCTTCCTTGTGTGATCAATTATGGGCTTTAAAGGCCAACGTGATTTTCTATTTTAGCTACATACCGTACCGAACGGAATGGCGTTACGGTCATCTTGCACATCGAATCGCATTGGTCGATCTTGGTCATGTGGGTGAGAATATATATTTGGCAAGTACAAGTATTGGCTTAGGAACTTGTGGAATTGGAGCTTGTGTGACTTCGATTTGTGATGAAATGTTTGAATTGGATGGCGAAAACGAGTTTATTCTTTACTCGCAGCCAGTTGGGAAGGTGAATCCAGAGGATTTTGCGAAAGAAAAATCTTTTTATGAATTTGTTGAAAAAGAAGGCTTATAATGTGTTAAAATAGATTGGAACTAAGGAAAATATATTATGAGTAAAAATGATAAGAATATAGATGCTTATTCAAAAGCACTTTTAGATAAAAAAACAGAATATAACGAGGAACTGAAAAAACCGAAAGAGGTTCATCAGATGACAGAAGCTGAAAGAAGACTTGCAGAAAAGACAATGTCTTCTGCTTTAGATATGCTTCGAAAAGAGCGTGGACAAAAAACTATTGCGGAAGAAGAGCGTCTTTATGAAGAAAATAAAGCAGACTTGCAGCATATGGATGATGATTTTACAACTTCATCTATTGAAAATGAGCAGTCGAGTGATGCATTAGATCTTGTACATACGATGTTGCAAGATATGTCAAATGAGGATGATGAATTATTGCCTTCGCAAGTGAAAAAATTAAAGGAAACTAAGGAAAAGAAAGAAAAGAAAGAAAAGCCAAAGAAAGAAAAGTCTGAAAAAGAAGAGAAGCCTAAAGAAAAGAAATCAAAGAAAAAGAAACCTATGAGTAAAATCACGAAAATCATTTTAGGATTTATCTTATTAGGTGTAGCTGCTTTAGGTGTATATTCATATAAAGTATTAGTTTATGATCCACAAAATATTGTTTCGCCAGCACAACAGAAAACATATGATAAGTTAGTATCTTATGCGGATGAATATGGAGATAATATGATGTCGGATGCTGAAAAGCTAGAACTTATTGACTTGAATTCTGGGTATAAAAAGCTTTTAGATAAACAAAAAACATCAATCAATGCATATTTTAAAGAACAAACAGGTAAGTCTTATACGGCTTTATTAAAGGAAGTAAAAGAACTTCAAAAGACAAAAGAAGAAGTGAAGCTTCCAGCTTACCAACAGATTGTTGATTTGTTGAATGGATGGGATGCGAAATCCGATGAAGAAAAGATGGCTGTAGCTGATATGCAGTCGGTGTATAGTTCTTTATCAAAGAGCTTGAAAAAGGAAGTGGATTCTTTATCGAAATCAAAAACGGGAAAAGATTTTATTGATTTATGTAAAGAACAAGCTGAATTAAAAACGGCAGCTCAAGAAAAGGCTCAACAAGAAGAGGAACAAAAGAAGTCTGAGAATGCTTCAAAAATCCAAGAATATCAAGCTAGTTTAAATAGTTTGCAGCAAGATTATGATACATATGCGCAATATGCGCAAAGTTTGGAATCGGAATTGGCGGATGCTAGTGATGAAGATCGTTCACAGATTCAATCGCAAATTGATACAAACAATCAAATGTTGTATTCTTTGCAGCAACAGATCGCATATTATCAGCAACAAATTGCTGCTTTACAATCTTAGAAAAAAAGACTATCCTTAATGGGTAGTCTAAATGCCGACTTAGCACAGTGGTAGTGCAACGCACTCGTAACGCGTAGGTCATTGGTTCAAATCCGATAGTCGGCACCATGATTTAAAATCAAGCTGGTTTATCCAGCTTCTTTTTTTGAAGGAGTATCTATGAGTTTAGATGAAAAAATGATATTGTTGGCGACATGCTTTCTTTTTTTACCTTATCAAATAGCCAGTGTTGGAATTGCATGCATATTGGTGCAGGCTTTTTGTCGTCATAAATTAGTGGATGCCATAAAAAATCAAACGGGAGCTATTTTTTTATATGGTTTTATCGGGTTGGAATTGATTGTTACGATTTTATATTCAAACTGGAATGGTTTTGGCAATACATGGCTATTTGTGTTGATTGGATTCTATGGAGCTTATTATCGAAAAAGCATCACAAAGAACACTTTTGAAAAGATGTGTGATCTAATTATTATTCTATCTATTTTTGCAGCTATTTATGGACTTTATCAATTTAATCAGATTTCAATTGCGAATGGGAGAAGCTTTTTAGAATTTCATATCTTTAATTCACCAAAGCGAAGAATTACATCGACATTTATGAATGCGAACATTTATGCGATGGTCATTGATTTTGTATGTGTCATGTGTATGTATCGTTTTGTGAAAAATGACAACATTCTTTGTAAGATTGGTTATGTTATTGTGGCATTATTTAACTTCTTTGTGTTATATCTAACGGGATCTAGAACAGCACTCTTACCTTTTGTACTGATTTTTCCTATCTTTTTATATTGTGTTCGTTGGAAAAAATTATTTATTACATCTATTGTATTGGAGTTGTGTGTATGTGGCTTGGTGTTTTTAAAACCAACGTTGATCCCTAGAATTAGTGATATGTCTACGTTTGCCTCTCGTATCAAGATTTGGAAGACGGCATTTATGTGTATTTCTATGTATCCACTTTTTGGATGGGGACCACAGACATATAAAAAGTTTTATCCTTTGGTGCATGGTCATAAGGCACCGCACGCACATAATATTTATGTAGATTCCGTTTTATCGTATGGTGTTGTTGGTACAATTCTTGTACTAGCTTATACTTTTGTGTTAAATAAAGAAATCTTTACTTCGAATACAAGAAAAGAAAATCCAGCTTTATTTGGTATGATGATGTGTTTTATGGCGATCGTATTGATTTATGGGTTGTTAGATTGCACACTCAATATTGTTGCGACAGGAACTTTATGTTTTATTATTTTAAATAGTGCTTGCATGTACAAAGAAAAATAAATACAATAAATTTAGAAGACAGACAGTAGAAGGAGTTTTATGAAATATATATCTCTTTTTGTCTGTTTTTTTATTGGTCTTCAAACACTAAATGTGCCAGATTATGAAAGGTTAATTTCAAATATAGAATCAAAAGTAGAAATAATTGATGAAAGTAAGGCCAGCTTTTTATCTTTGAAATGTAGAGATGTTTCAAATGCGATTCAAATTGAACAAGAGGATTTGAATTGTAGAATGGATTCTCAAGGTCAAAAATTAGAGGATCTTAAATTAAGGTATACACAAAAAAAGAAGTATTATGAACTTAAAAAGCTGGAGTATAGTTTAGACTTAAATAGGATTCAAAAACAAGATTTGATGTTTCAATCATATTGGATCGATAAGGATTTAACGAAATGCTTCAATGAATATAAGCGTAGTCAGATTCAATATTTGAAAATTAGAAAACAATTAATAAAGAATAAGCATAAGCTTGATTTATGTGAATCTTATTTAACTCGTTTAGACAATTGTCAAAAGCGTTTATTTGAGCGTTTTTCAAGCTTGAGTTATTTTGATGATTCGTCTTCGTTTGACCAAGATTCTATGATTGCCGGAAATGAGGCATTACCTGGATATGGTGGCTATGAAATTTTAGAAAACAATGGTATGACTTGTTTGGTTGATGGAAATTATGCGATTGATACATATAGTTCTTTTTGGCAAAATCCGGTTGAAAATGGTACAATCAGTGCTAGATGCTGGTCATATCCAGATGGAAGTCTTCATTTGGGTTTGGATATCGCAAGTAGTATGTATAGTGATGTGTATGCCCTAGCCAATGGCATAGTATTGTATGCGCATGCACCTGTAGAATCTAATAATGGATATCTTGGAAATATGTGTGGATGGCCAAGTGGAGCTGGTAATTCGATTTGTATGGTGGTAGCTGTTCATGATAAGTTATATGCGGTTAGTTATGCGCACTTGTCTAATGAAATCTATGTAACAAGTGGCCAGCAAGTCAGTCAAAAAACAGTGATAGCGAAAAGTGGAAATAGTGGAAATTCAACAGGTCCTCATACACATATAGAGGTGTTTGAGTTAAAACAGGATTTGAATTCGACTGTAGAATATTTTAGAAACAGTGGTGCTGATTTTTCTTTTGGATGTGGCTTTAATGCAGCTGCAACATGCTCAGACTATGCGTGTCGTATAGATCCTGAGATAGTTTTGGAGGGTTTATGAGTCAAGAAATGTATTTTTCGCGAATGAAGGAATTATTAAAAGATGAATATGATGCATATATGGAATCTTTATCAAAACCTTTATATCGCGGTATGCGTATTAATTTAAAAAAGGCAGAAATCAATGAATTTGATCATTTAGAAAGTCCAAGTCAATTTTGTAAGGAAAGCTATTATGTAGATAAACCCTTGGGAAATCATCCTTACCATATTTGTGGATGCTTCTATCTACAAGAACCAAGTGCATCGAGTGCAGTCGAAATCTTGGATGTGCAAGAAGATGATTATGTATTAGATTTATGTGCAGCTCCTGGTGGGAAGAGTACGCAGATTGCTTCTCATTTAAAAAGTGGGTATTTAGTATCGAATGAAATTGATGCGAAAAGAGCACAGATTCTTTTATCCAATATAGAGCGTATGGGTGTTAAAAATGTAGCTGTAACCAATTCAAGTGTAGATAAGCTTGCGAAAGTATTTGATTGTTGTTTCGATAAGATATTAGTAGATGCTCCTTGTAGTGGTGAGGGTATGATTAAAAAGCATGATATTGCCTTGAATCATTGGAGTATTGAAAATATTGAGCTTTGTGCAGCTCGCCAAAAAGAAATCTTAGAATATGCGTATTCGATGTTGAAACCGGGTGGTACTTTGGTATATTCAACTTGTACATATGCTTTGGAAGAAGATGAAGATGTCGTTTTATCTTTCTTAGAAAAACATGAAGATATTCAACTTGTAGATCCTGAAGTTATGTGGGGAAGAAAAGGATTTAAAGATTTAAATGTGCGTCGTATCTTTCCAATGGATGGTGGTGAAGGCCATTTTATTGCCAAATTCAAGAAACAATCTGGTGTTGCAGGTAAACTTCCAGTTTTAAAATCTAAAAAGATAGATAAGATTACTGAGAAATTTTTGAAGGAACAATTGAATACATTACCAAACTATTATTATGTAGATAAAGATCGAGTCTATGGTATGGATGTTTGTTTTGTGGATTTTAAAAAAGTAAAAGTATTACGTCAAGGCGTATACTTAGGAGATGTTATTAAGAATCGTTTTGAGCCAAGTCATTCTTTTTATATGGTTGCAGATTTTGACTATAAAAGAAAAGTAGAAGTAACGCTAGAAGAGATGGATCTTTTTATGCATGGTGAAGTTTTACAAAAGGAATGTGAAAAAGGGTATGTAGCCGTATGTTTTAAGGGGCATCCGTTTGGCTTTGGCAAGAGTGATGGAAGGCAAATTAAAAACAAGATTCCTAAAGGACTTCGTTTATTGCCAAATTCACATGTGAATATAGATTAAAAATGCCAGGAAAATTTATTCCTGGCAATTTTTTGCGATTTCTTTTGCGATATTATAATAGTCTTCTAATTGATCATCACTTGGTGTGTAACATTGATTGATGACATCGTGACAAGATTCAATTCCAGATTGTTGCATCCTTGTATCGATTTCTTTTGCGACTTGGTTAAACCATCCGTATGCGGCAAAGGCCAATCCTTTTTTATTTTTCAATTTACATGGACGAATGTGTTCAAGGAAAGCTGCAACACTTGGTGCCATGACATTGTTGTAGGTTCCAGATCCAATACATACGACTTTAGCATCCATGATTTCGCGCATGACAATGCTTGATTTTGTATCCGATAATTTATAGACTTTTACATCCATACCAGCATCACTAAATCCTTCAGCTAAGCTTTCAGCAATCTGTTGTGTATGTTTCCATACAGATTCATATACAATAACGGCTTTGTTTTCTGTTTTTTGAGCTGCGATACCTTTATAAGTTTCAATGATATCACCAATATAGTCTTTCCAGATAATACCATGGGCAGGCATAATATATTCAATGTCTAAATTCATGCCTAGAATAAGGTTTAATTTAGCTTGTACCGGTGTTGTATATGGTAGAACAATATTCGCAAAGTATTCTTTGGCTTGTTTTAAACAATAAGCTTTATCTAATCCTTCATCTGTTAAGTTAAAGTTTACAATGTGTTGTCCAAAGGCATCGTTTGAGAATACAGTTTTTAATTGTGGACAATATGTCAACATGTTATCTGGCCAATGGATCATTTGCATTTCAACAAAGACAAAATCATATTTTCCTGTGTTGATTGTATCGTTTGTCTTAACGACTTGATAAGGTACTTGATCAAAGTATTGTTCAATCATGTTTTTCTTTCCGGAAATAGATGCATAAACTTTCGCATTTGGATATTTGGCATATACTTTTTTAAATCCACCAGAATGATCCGGTTCTGTATGTTGAACAACGATATTGTCAATTTCTCTTCCATGTAGTACGGATTCCACTCGTTCTAACAGTTCTTCTGTAAATTCTTCTTCTACTGTATCGAATAATGTAACTTCATCATCTACCACTAAATAGGCATTGTATGTACATCCTTCATCAATTGGATATAAATCACCATGGAAGTGGCGGTTGTTTAAGTCTCTTACTCCGACCCAGTATACGTTATCTATAATTTTTTTAGCTCTTTTCATTTTGATTCACCTCTTTCTTTATTTTAAAATTTTTTATGAGTTATGTCTATTCATTTGCACACTTTTACATTTTTTAAATAAAAAATATAAAAAGTAAACTAAAAAGTGTAAGTGTTTTCTTTTTCTTGAGAGTATAATAAAAGCTAGGAGGAATTGTCGATATGATTATTCAAAGTAAAAGAGTTTGGGTGGTAAATACTTGGTTGGCAGCCCAAATTGAAGTAGAAGAAGGAAAGATTGTAAATATCTATCCATATGGCCAAAAAGATGTGGATGAAGATTATGGAGATAAGAGAATTATTCCTGGATTTATTGATGTGCACACACATGGTGCTTATGGATTTGATACAAATGATGCGAATGAAGAAGGCCTTCGTAACTGGATGAAAAACATCGTTAAAGAAGGTGTTACAGGTATTCTTCCAACAACAATTACACAATCCGAAGAAGTTTTGACAAATGCGGTTAAAAATGTTGCGAAAGTGGTTGAAGAAGGGTATGAAGGTGCAGAAATTTTAGGTATTCACTTTGAAGGACCTTATTTGGACCAAGTATACAAGGGAGCTCAACCAGAACAATATTGTGTAAAACCAGATGTAGAACAATTTAAACGTTATTTAGCTGCTTCTAATAATTTAATTAAAATTGTGACTATGGCTTGTGAACATGATGATAATTTTGAATTAACTAAATTCCTACGTGCAAACGGAATTGTATGTAGTCAAGGTCACTCAGGAGCTACTTTTGAACAGGCTCGTTTAGCTATTGCGAATGGTGCAAACTCAATGACTCACGTATTTAATGGTATGACTAAATTCCATCACCGTGAACCAGGACTTGTCGGTGCAGCTATGCGTTATAGAGATGTATATGGTGAAATTATTTGTGATGGTAACCATTCAACTTATGAAGCATTAAATGATTACTTTACAGCTAAAGGGCCAGATCACTGCATTATGATTACAGATTCATTAATGGTGAAGGGATTGCCAGTTGGTACAAAAGTATTATTTGGTGGTAACGAAATCGAATTATATCCAGATGGAAGTGCACACTTAACAGATACAAAGGGTCTTGCAGGAAGCACATTACATGTCAATGATGGACTTCGCATTTTAGTAGAAAAGGCATTGGTTCCTTGGCAAACAGCTATCAATGCTTGTACATTGAACCCAGCTCGTATGTTAAATGTTGATGATCGTAAAGGATCTATTCAAACTGGAAAAGATGCAGATTTAGTTGTATTAAATGATGACTATTCTGTTGAAATGACATATACAAAGGGAACAAAAGCGTTCTAGTCAACAAAAGCACATTTCTCAATGTGCTTTTATTATGTTCTTTGCGTGTATATCTGATTCTAATTTATCGTCTGTGATGATCATGTCAAAATCATCAATATTGGCAATTTTTGACATATATTTTTTATTAAATTTTGTATGGTCTACCATACAAATTTTTTTGTTTGAAGAAGCAAGAATGGCTTTTTTGACAAGTGCATCACTCATGCTAGGGATAGATACACCATAGTCTAAATCGATTCCTAAAACAGAGATAAAAGCTTTATCAATATAATAATTTTGAAAGAATTGAATCGTACTTTCAGATAATGCTGCTTGTGTAATAGGATTATAGGTTCCTGGAGCCATAATGATTTTAGCTTTTGTATTACGATCAACGTATTGAAGAATCTTCCAAAAGTTAGTGAATATTGTGATCTTTTTATGGTGGATTCTTTTAAAGAGTTCAAGGCAGGTTGTACCACAATCTAAATAGATGGAGTCTTTATCATGAATGAGTGTACTTGCGAATATCGCAATTTCTTTTTTATCGGATTGAGAAATGCCTTCTTTGATTTCAAAAGCCGGTTCTGTAGATATAGACTCGTTTAATGTAGCTCCTCCATAGCTTTTTGTGGCAAGGCCTTGATTTTCAAGCATATCTAAATCTCTTCGAATCGTCATTAAGGAAACTGCGTATACTTTAGCTAATTCATTAACTTGTACAGTTTTATCTTTTTTTAATTTTTCATAGATTTCATATCTTCTTTGTGTTGTGTTCATAATTCTATTAAAGCACAAAAAAGAACATAAAGAAACATGTTTTATTGTGTTTATTTAACATAATTTGTTTGATGTGAAATGGATGTTGAAACGAATTTTATCTAGTGTTAGGATACATATGAACTTAAGGAGGATCTATCATGGAATTGATTATTGATTCATCAAATATTGAACAAATTAAAGAATTAAACGATTTATTAACAATTACTGGGGTTACGACAAATCCTACAATTCTTACAAAATCAGGTAGAGAAGCAATGGATGTTGTAAAAGATTTATGCGAAGTGTTGAGCGAAGATCAATTGTTGTTTATTCAAACTGTACAAACTTCTTTCGAGGGAATCATGGAAGAGGCTAAAATGATTTCTTCCATTCGTAATAAAAATATGTATGTGAAGATTCCTGTTACACATGAAGGATTAAGAGCTATTAAGGAATGTAAAAAATTAGGTATTCACACATTGGCTACAGCCATCTATACGGCAGATCAAGCATTTTTGGCAGCTATGAATGGAGCTGAATATTTAGCACCTTATACAAATCGTATGTGTAATTATGGGGATGGTGTACAAGATGTTAAAGATTTGATTGAAATGTTAAGAGTAAATCATATGCCGGCTAAAGTGATTGCGGCAAGCTTTAAAAATACATATCAAGTACATGAATTGATTAAGGCAGGTATTCAAGCTGTGACCGTTCCTTGTGATGTTTTATATCAAATGATTGATCATCCAGGAACAAAGATTGCGGTTGGTGAATTTAGTGTAAATTGGCAAAGAGCTTATAATCGTAACACATTCGAAAAGTAGAGAAAATCTACTTTTTTCTTTTTCAAAAAATATTAGCACTTAAGTGTTGACAGTGCCAAAAAGAGTGTTATACTATCATTAGCAATCATAAAGAGTGAGTGCTAAGTACAAGGAGGTGCTTATTTATGAATATCGAACAAATGTCAGAGCGTTTACAGAAAATTTTAATGGATGCGATTAATTTAGCGAAATCCAACCAACATCCTAGTGTGGATACAGTGGATATGTTGGAGACGATTTTTAAGGATGATGTATTAGATGGTTTATTTGAACGTATTGGTTTAGATAAAGTGCGTGCTTTACAGATGGTTCAAAAAGAATCAAATCGTGTCGCAAAGAGCTCGACAAGTAATATAAATTTATCAAATGAAGTCCAAAAATCGTTTGAGGATGCACAAAACTGGGCAAGTCAACATGATGAGACTTATTTATCAGTTGCGAGTGTATTTTTAGCTTTATTGTTTAATCGTTCTTATATTTCTAAAGAATTGGTAAGAACTTTTAATTTGAATAAGGATGCTTGTTTTAAAGCTGAACTAGAGCGTCGTA
>ULXS01029770.1_pt1 | contig 10925 bp, 9 predicted proteins | sample 1961421 | NCBI WGS metagenome assembly ULXS01 (sample SAMEA4835842, study PRJEB28245) | human gut metagenome | biome: gut microbiome; material: fecal sample | place: Denmark | collected 2008
CGTTTGCACCTCTTTTGGCAGAATCGGAGATTACCAACACGGTGACCGTTTCCGGAGGGGGAATTACACCGGTTACTGCAAAGGAAACCGTCATTGCGGAAAGTGGTCCGAAGCTGACGATCACCAAATCCGTCAGTCCGGTTCCGGTTACGGAAAATGGAACACTGACCTATACGTTCCTTATCCAGAATACCGGAAATACTGCGGCACTGGCGGCAACCGGCGCAGTGGTGACAGATACATTCGATCCGGTACTTTCGAATCTTGCGGTATCGTATAATGGAACGGCATGGTCGGATCCGGCAAATTATTCCTACAATGCCGCGACCGGTACTTTTGCGACGCAGGAAGGGCAGATTACCGTACCGGCAGCAACCTTTACGCAGGATGCCACAACCGGCGAGTGGACAGTGACACCGGGGGCAGGCACACTTACCGTAACCGGAACAATCTGAGTTTTCTTTTCAGGGGATTACCACGAAATGGGTGGTAATCCCTTTTTTGCGTGACGTGGCGCAGCGCTGAGTGAACAGGAACGTGGTGCTTGCATTTCCGGTATAGTTATGGAATAATTAAAAGAAAACATATGAATGTAAAATATAAAGTATAAAGGACAGGGTGAGAAACTGAAAGATGAAAAAGTATATGGGGAATAAAAAGGAAGTACTTTTATTTTATCTTCTGATGATTGCGGTGATTGGCTGGTTTGTGGTAGCGGAGACAGTGTATCCGTCAGAACGGATCAAAGTATCCAGACCGGAGAATCTTACATACAGGGGGACATTTACCTGGGAAAGAGATCAATGATGACCATTATGGACAGAAGCATATTATATCAGATTAACAGTCTGGAGAAACCACAGAAAATCAGTGGATTTTTAAAAGAAAAAGGGTATTCCCGGCAGAATCTTGTGGATCTGCGCAAAGACGAACAGGCAATCTGCCTGAACGGAACGTATGTACATATGAACCACATGCTTGCAGAAGGGGATGTTCTGACCGTATGGATTCGGGAAACGGATAATTCCGGACAGATCCGTCCGGTAAAACTGCCATTTGCCATCGTTTATGAGGATGAGGATCTGCTTGTGATCAACAAACCGGCAGGAATGCCGGTTCATCCATCCCGCGGGAATCCGGAGAATTCTCTCGGCAATGCACTGGCATGGTATTTCAAAGAGCAGGGGGTTCCCTTTGTGTTCCGCTGTATCAACCGGCTGGACCGGGATACCTCCGGGCTTACTATTGTGGCAAAACATGCGGTTTCTGCGGCGATCCTCGGGCAGATGGTGCGGGCAAAAGCCGAGCAGGGACTAAAAGCACCCGGGATTCACCGGACGTATCTTGCGCTTGTGGAGGGAAAGGTTGTGCCGGTTTCCGGTGTCATTGATGCACCGATTGCCAGACAGGAGGACCGCTGCCTGCGTCGCGTTGTTGATTTTAAGCGGGGAGACCGGGCGGTGACGCATTACCAGGTTCTGACCGGATGGCAGACCGAAAATGCACAGAAGTTCCGCAGTCTGGTAAAACTTCAGCTGGAGACCGGGAGAACCCACCAGATCCGCGTGCATATGGCATATCTGGGACATCCGCTGGTGGGAGATTTTCTTTATAATCCGGCATATGGGGAAAATCAGATTGACCGTCGGGACGATGAAAATTCCGGGGAGAGACAGATTTTTCAGGGAAAGACTTTTTCCTGTGGAAAAGAGCAATATGATATTGGCCGTCAGGCACTGCATGCATGGAAACTTTCGTTTCCGCATCCCATGACCGGACAGCCGATGAATTTTACGGCACCGCTGCCACCGGATATGCAAAGGCTGATACCAGAAGAAGCATTGCCTTCTGTGTAATCATAACAGGGTAACATGCACAGATGTGGATTATATGCGCTGTGCACAGATATCCTGCAGGCAGCAGTGCTCACAGTGCGGAGTCGTGCGTGCGCTGCAGATGTCACGTCCGTGCAGCACAAAGCGGTGACATAAATCATTCCCTTCTTCCGGCGGAATGATTTTCCACAATTCCATTTCCACCTTTTTTGGCTCTTTGATATGGTCGACCAGACCAATCCGGTTACACAGACGGATGCAGTGCGTGTCCGTCACGATCGCCGGTTTTCCAAAGACATCTCCCATAATCAGGTTGGCACTTTTACGCCCGACACCCGGCAGCTTTAACAGGGCATTAAAATCGTTTGGAACATTTCCACCATACACATCCCGCAGCATCCGCATGCAGGCACTGATATCCCTTGCCTTGCTTTTTCCCAGTCCACAGGGACGCACAATTTCTTCGATTTCTTCCACAGGAGCATCTGCTAAAGCATTGACATCCGGGAATTTTTCATATAGTTTGGGTACGATCATATTTACGCGGGCATCCGTACACTGTGCCGCCAGCCGGACACTGACGAGCAGCTTCCAAGCCTCATTGTAATCTAAGCTGCAGGCCGCATCCGGGTATGCCTGCTTCAGTCGCGCAATCACTTCCAGTGCCAGTTTCTTTTTTTCATCTATATTCATCATCCTATATTCTCCGTAACTTTCTGTTATGTGTAAGCAAATTTATTATACCACGTGCCAAAACAGAAGCAAATGGATTTGTGATCCTTATCCTGGTACTTATCTTTTTCCCAACACACAGGAAGAAGGGAATCAGTTCTTTTGAAAGAACAAATTTGCAACTGCTCCGGAGTTCCATCAAATAACGCAAATAGCGTAATCCTGCAAACTCGCAAATACGTACGTGAAATCAGGACCGGAGCTGACTTGCAAATTTTTCTGGAAAAAGAGAATGACTCCCTTCTTCCGTCGTTTTGAAAAAAACTTATGTTTAAACCAATTCCCCTCCCGAAAAAAATATGCTATATTGAAGTAAATTTCTGGAAAACACAATGGAGGAAAACATGGAGAGAATCAATGCAGTTACCTTTGCACCATTTTGTGCAAGAGGTACCTTTGAAAAAGAAGAAACCAGACAGAGTCTGAAACTGATGAAAGAAAAGACGGGAGCAAACTATGTGATTTTTGCACCGAACGGTGTGCAGAAGACAGCATTTTCCGAGAACATTGATTACCGGACCAAGCGGAATGTATCGGATGAGGAGCTGACTGCCATGATTGCTTACGCAAAACAGCTTGGCCTTAAGGTGGCGTTAAAGCCAACGGCAAACTGTGAGGACGGAACATGGCGTGCACATATCAATTTCTTTGATGAAGATGTCGTGTGTGAACCGAAGTGGAGCAATTGGTTCGCCTCTTACCGGGCATTTCAGGAACACTATGCCGGACTTGCGCAGCAGTGCGGAGTGGATCTGTTTATTGCAGGCTGCGAGATGGTGCAGACCGAGCGCCGCGAAGCGGAATGGCGGGAAGTGATTGCGGCAATCCGCCGGAAGTATGATGGACTGGTTTCCTACAATACGGATAAGTACCAGGAACACAATGTGAAATGGTGGGATGCGGTAGATGTGATTTCATCCAGCGGGTATTATCCGATTGACGATTGGGACAATCAGCTGGATCGTATTGAACAGGTGGTAAAGAAGTTTGATAAGCCGTTTTTCTTTGCGGAAGCCGGCTGTATGTCTGTGAAAGGTTCCAATCAGGTGCCGAATGACTGGGGCGTGCGTGGGGACTATGATGAAAAAGGACAGGCAGACTGGTTTCAGGCGATGTTTGATGCCTGCGAAAAGAGAGACTGGGTAGGCGGATTTGGCATCTGGGAATGGGCTGCATGGCATGGAGATGGCAGAAATCCTGTCAAAAGAGGGGATTATGAAGTCTACGGGAAAGCGGCAGCAGACATCATCTATCGGAAATTTTCACAAGTTTCAGAATGAAAATTTAGCTTAAATTTCGACTAAAAACATATTTACACAAACTTAAATTATGGTATACTTAAATAAAAAGCTGAATAGAAGGGGGACCTGAAATGAGTTATATGGATACATACAAGAAATGGTGCACAGACAATTATTTTGATGAGGATACCAAAAAAGAACTGCTGGCACTACAAGGAAATGATGCAGAGATCGAGGATCGTTTTTACCGTCAGCTGGAGTTTGGTACTGGTGGTCTGCGCGGGGTAATCGGCGCAGGAACAAACCGTATGAATATTTATACGGTTCGTCAGGCAACCCAGGGACTGGCAAACTACATCATTTCCCAGAACGGACAGGACAAGGGAGTTGCGATCGCTTATGATTCCCGTATCATGTCCCCGGAGTTTTCCGATGAGGCAGCACTCTGCCTGAATGCAAACGGGATTAAGACTTATCGTTTTGAATCCCTGCGTCCGACACCGGAACTGTCATTTTCCGTCCGTGAACTTGGATGTATTGCAGGTATCGTGATTACGGCAAGCCATAATCCGCGTGAGTATAACGGATACAAAGTATACTGGGAGGATGGCGCACAGATTACTCCGCCACACGATAAAAATATTCTTGCAGAAGTGGCAAAAGTCACTGATTTTTCACAGGTGAAGACTATGATGAAATCTGAGGCCGAAGCTGCAGGACTTTATCATACCATCGGAAAAGAAATGGATGACCGTTATATGGAAGAACTCAAAAAACAGTCGATCCACCCGGAAATCATCAAAGCGATGGCAAAAGATATCAAGATCGTTTACACTCCGTTACATGGAACAGGAAATCTCCCGGTACGCCGTGTATTAAAAGAACTGGGATTTGAAAATGTCTATGTAGTAAAAGAGCAGGAACTTCCGGATGGAAATTTCCCGACCGTTTCCTATCCGAATCCAGAGTCGCCAAAGGCATTTGAGCTTGCATTGAAACTGGCAAAAGAAGTAGATGCGGATATCGTTCTGGCAACCGATCCGGATGCCGATCGTCTGGGTGTTTATGCAAAGGATACCAAGACAGGAGAGTATGTAAGTTTCACTGGAAATATGTCCGGTATGCTGATTGCAGAGTACATTCTGCGTGAGAAAAAAGCAAACGGAACACTCCCGGCAAACGGTGCACTGGTTGAGACTATCGTAACCACCGACATGGCAAAGGCAATCGCAAAAGCTTACGGAGTAAAACTGATCGAGGTACTGACCGGATTTAAGTATATCGGTGAGCAGATCAAATTTTTTGAGCAGCAGAACAGTTATGAGTACGTCTTTGGACTGGAAGAAAGCTACGGATGTCTGGCAGGTACTTATGCAAGAGATAAGGATGCCTGTGTGGCAGTCATGATGCTCTGCGAAGTGGCAGCATGGTGCAAATCCAACGGAATCACCCTCTGGGATGCCATGGTTTCCCTGTATGAGACTTACGGTTATTACAAAGAAGGTCTTGAGACTATGACCTTAAAGGGTATGGACGGAGCAGAAAAGATTCAGAGCATGATGAACGAGATGCGGAACAATCCGCCGAAAAAGATCGGTGTATGGGATGTTTTAGCACTTCGTGATTACAAGAAAGATACAAGAACAGATATGACAGGCGGAGAAGTTACACCAACCGGACTTCCGGAAAGCAACGTTCTTTATTATGAACTGAGCAACCATGCATGGTGCTGTGTACGTCCATCCGGAACAGAGCCAAAGATCAAATTCTATTTTGGCGTTGTAGGAACGGACATCAAAGATTCCGAAAAGAAACTGGATGAGCTGCGCAACGCAATGCTTACATACGCAGGAGAATAAAATTTATGGATGATCAGAAGAATATAAAACCGGATTTTTCCAAAGCAGGAGAAGACAGCATCCTCTATAAAAAAGAGGAGCCGAAGACAGAAAGAGAAAAGTTAAAAGAGCTGCATGGAAAAGATAAAATATGGTATCTGGTTCATTACTATGGATTGCAGACCATTGTCGCACTTGCCATTATAGGAATCATCAGCTTTCTGATCATCCATTATGTTACGCAAAAAGATACCGCACTGGAAATTATGGCGGTAAATGCCATGCAGTCTGCGGACAATCCGGCTGGGGATTCCGGTTATTATAATGATTTCCTAAAAGAAAACGGACTGGATCCGGATAAAAGCGAAGTGCTTGTCAGCAGTAATCTGGGAGCCTCGGCAAATGAAAACGACGGGGCATCCGCAGAGAGCATTCAGATGATTCAGAGCCGCTTTATGACACAGTCCGTGGATGTGTTTTTTTCCGATTATGATTTCTTTTATTCACTGGGAGAGTTTGACTATCTGGCAGACATCCGGGAATATTTGCCAGAAGAATTGCTGGAAAAATATAAGGATGATCTGGTGTATGTAAAAAGTACCGAAACAGGGAAAAAATATCCGATCGGCATAAAGTTAGAAAAAAATGCCTGGGTGAAGGAAACCGGCTGGTATCCGGATACCTGTGTGGTAGGTCTGGCAGAAGGTTTAAAAAACAAGGACCTGGCAGTGAAATTTATAGAAGAAAACATACTGGAGGATTAACATGAGTATCGTATTTGATGAAAATCTGGATCTGTTTTGTCTGGAGACAGCGAATACCAGCTATATCATAGGTCTTGCAGACCATCGGACCTTTGTGGGTCACGTATATTACGGCAGGCGTGTTCGCAGACAGGATCTGCGTTATCTGCTCCGCACCGGAGAGGCACCGTTTGTTCCGTCTGGGAATGAAAGAGAGTGCTGCTCTTTTTATGACACATTTCCGGCAGAATATTCGGGAAACGGAGTGGGAGATTACAGGGAAAGCAGTATTGCCGTGCGTACACAGGCAGGTCAGCATGCGGTTATGCCGACGTATGTTTCCTATGAAATTACAGATCAGAAACCGCAGCTTCCGGGACTTCCGTCCGCATTTGACAGGGAGCATACCGCACAGACACTGATTCTTCATTGCAGGGATGAAGTGTTGCAACTGGATGTGGATCTGTATTATACCGTGTTTGAAGAAAACGATATGATTACCAGAAGCGTGCGCATCAGCAATCAGAGCAAAGAGGCAGTTTACCTCACAAAAGCATATTCGGCATGCCTGGATATGGATGATGATGCCTACGAGATGCTGACACTTCACGGTTCATGGGCAAGAGAACGCCAGATGGACCGCCGTCCGCTGGGATATGGAAAGACCAGTGTGGGAAGTATCCGTGGGGAGTCCTCCCATCAGGAACACCCATTTATGGCATGGATGAAATCTTCCACGACACAGACATCCGGTGAAGTGTATGCCATGCATTTTATTTATTCCGGCAATTTTATCGCACAGCTGGAAAAAAGCCAGTTTGACAGTATCCGTGCAGTCATGGGAATTCATCCGGCAGATTTTTCCTGGAAACTGGAAAGTGAAGAATCATTTTATACACCGGAAGCTGTCCTTACATTTTCCGCAGAGGGACTTGGAAAAATGACCCGTAATTTCCACGACTTCTATCGGAATCATTTAATCCGTAGCAAATACCGCAATCAGAAACGCCCGATTCTGATCAACAACTGGGAAGCAACCTACTTTGATTTCAATACCGAAAAACTTTTAGATATTGCAAAACTTGCCTCTCAGTACGGAATTGAAATGCTGGTTATGGATGATGGCTGGTTTGGACACCGCAATGATGACAGTACAAGTCTTGGGGACTGGTTTGTGAATGAAAAGAAACTGCCGGGCGGATTGAACTATCTGGTAGATGAAGTGAATAAGCTTGGCATGAAATTCGGTATCTGGATGGAACCGGAAATGATTTCCCCGGATTCGGAATTGTACAAAGAGCATCCAGACTGGGCAATTGCTGTGAAAGGACGCACCGGAACGCTTTCGAGAAATCAGTATGTCCTTGATTTCAGCAGAAAAGATGTGAGGGACTGCATCTATGAAAAGATCCGTGCAATTTTAAGCAGTGCCAATATCGAATATGTGAAGTGGGATATGAACCGTCAGCTTACCGATCTGGGAAGCCTTGCGCTTCCGGCAGACCGCCAGGGGGAGTTAAGCCACCGTTATGTGCTTGGTGTGTATGAGATGCAGGAACGCCTGACCCGTGATTTCCCGGATCTTCTTCTGGAGAACTGTTCCGGTGGTGGAGCACGTTTTGATCCGGGTATGCTTTATTACAGCCCACAGATCTGGTGCTCGGATGATACGGATGCAATCGAGAGACTTGGCATTCAGGAAGGTACGGCACTGATTTATCCACTGTCCGCAATGGGAGCACACGTTTCGGACTGCCCGAATCATACCGTGGGCAGAAATACCCCGTTTAAGACAAGAGGGGAAGTTGCCCTGGCAGGAACCTTTGGTTATGAGTTGGATATCACAAAGATTGCAAAGGAAGAGCAGGAACAGATTCCACAGCAGACAGCTATGTATCACAAGTATAACGATCTGGTAAGGGAGGGGGATTATTACCGTATCGCTTCTTACCGGGAAAATCATTTCTACGATTGTTATATGGTAGTATCCAAAGATAAAAAAGAGGCACTGGTTACTTTCGTGACCGTACACGCACGCCCGAATTACCACAGTTTAAAAGTACGCCTGCAGGGACTGAATCCGAATCTGGATTATCGTCTGGAAGGTGAGATGGAGAACGAATGCGTATACGGTGGAGATCTGCTTATGAATGCCGGTATGCTGGTTCCTTCTGAGCAGGGGGATTACCGAAGTTATCTGTACCATTTTGTGGCAGATTAATTGACAGAAGAAAAAAAAGAATGTAAAATTAACTTAAATTAGCCGGTTTATGTGGCTGCATAAATGAATGAGTATAAAAATATCGAGGGAATTATGGCAAAAGCAGTAAAACTTGCAGATATTGCGGAACAGGTTGGTGTCAGCACCGTAACTGTTTCAAAAGCTTTGTCCGGACAAAAAGGTGTCAGCGAGGAAATGCGGGAGAAAATAAAGAATCTTGCAGAAGAACTTGGATACCGCAGTCCTTCAGAGACGAAACGGCAGTCTGCGGAAAAACAATATAATATCGGAGTCCTGATACAGGAAGTATATCTGGACAAATACGATTCCTTTTACTGGAAAATGTATCAGGAAGTAAACAAGAAGGCAGTTTCCCGTGGGTGTTTTACGCTGCTCGAAAGTATTTCAAGGGAGAGTGTGCTGGAAAACCAGATGCCGCTTCTGCTTCAGGAAAAAAAGGTGGATGGTCTGATTATTCTCGGAGATATGACAAAGCCGTACATTGAACAGATTGAAAAAGAGGGCGGCGTGCCAGTGGTCTGTCTGGATTTTTATAACGATGCCGTTGGTCTTGACACCGTGATTTCCAACAGTTTTTATGGAACCTATGCGCTGACCAATTATCTGTTTTCCATGGGGCATAAAAAAATTGCCTATGTGGGAACCGTTGGTATGACGAACAGTATTACAGACCGTTACCTTGGTTATCTGAAATCAATGATGGAACACGGCATGGATGTGCCAAAAGATTATGTAATGGATGACCGGGATACCAAAACCGGGCGGATGGATCTGGAAAAATATTATAAATTTCCGAAAGATATGCCGACGGCATTTGTCTGTAACTGCGATCTTGCAGCTTCGTATCTGATCCGGAAACTTGAAAATGAAGGCTACCGGGTTCCGGAAGATGTTTCCGTTGTGGGATTTGATAATTTTCTTTATCCGGGGCTGTGCGATATCGGAATTACGACATATGAGGTGGATATATCGGAGATGGCACGCAGAGCCATTCACAAGATTGTCCGCAAAATTGCAAATGAAAACTATACAGCCGGTGTGTTCATTGTAGATGGACATGTGGTATTTAAAGATAGTGTAGCTCGGATATAGAAACCGGGGCATCCTGCTTAAATGCAAGTGGGGTTGCCCCGGTTTCCCGTTTAAACAGATTGATAAAATGATTGGTATTATGAATTCCTACCTTGCTTCCGATTTCGTGTATGGTGTCGTTGGTAGTCAGAAGCAGTTTTTTAGCCTCTTCAATCCGCTTATGGTTTAAGTACTGGACAGGAGAAGCCCCATAGTATTTAGAAAACTCGCGGCAGATCCGGTATTTGCTGACGGAATACGTATTTTCCAGTTCGTCCAGTGAATAATTTTCTCCGTATTGTGTGTCAAATAAATGATGAATTTCCCACAGATAATCCGGGATCGTATCCCGGCGTGTGGCAGGATGACCGGAATAGACAGCCATTTCCGTAAGAATATTGGTGATCCACATGGAGATCCGGCAGACGGACAGAGGATCATTAAAAGTGTCTTTCTGCAGATTCTGTAAATGCTCCATCGTATGGAACAGAGTAAACATAGAAGAACTCTCTGTCGGATAGGCAAGAGGTGATGGGAGCAGTGTGTGAAACTGCAGGAGGGCGAGACCGGAAATATACATATGGAAATAGTGGCAGCGGCCTTTTAAAATTTCGATCGTGAGGGCACCGGAAATCGGAAGAAGTGCTGCGTGCCGGTCTGCCAGCCGACACGTATGATGTTCATCCGTTACAGAAAGAGTGCCTTCATATACATAGAAAAAATGATAAGGCGCGTTGATACGGAATGTCATGGAACAATTGTTCGGAAAGGAACAGATGCCTTTTCCGAGCAGATGAATAAAGCCGTCATCCGCTGGTGCGGACAGAGGAAAAGCCGTAAAGTTTTTCATGTTGTCAGATAATACATGCTTTGGCACCGTTCCTGTAATCCCATGATGCTGTAATTGTTCCATAAAATCATCCTCTTTCAATCATAACCAGTTTTTAATTAAGTATAATTGGATGAAAGGTAAAAAGCAATAATTTAAAATGAAATATAACTTAAAATTACTTTTTGGACAAAAATATATAGACATAATGCATAAAAAAGTAAATGTAAAATTGTGCATTATAGGGAATGTGTTTGAAAACGCAATATGATATGATTAAAAGCAATAAAGAGTGATGATTAAATTAACAAAAAATGTATACTTAAATTAACTTAATAATTCACATGTTTAAGGAGGAGAACAACATGAAATTTAAAAAGTTTATGGCACTTGG
>ULXS01009384.1_pt1 | contig 10824 bp, 3 predicted proteins | sample 1961421 | NCBI WGS metagenome assembly ULXS01 (sample SAMEA4835842, study PRJEB28245) | human gut metagenome | biome: gut microbiome; material: fecal sample | place: Denmark | collected 2008
CAGCCGTACAGGAAAACAGCGCTGCGGCTGCCCTGTTTGCGCAGGCAGGCCGCTGAGCCAATGTACGGCGATCTTAGCCGGGCAGCCGGAGAAACCGACACACTAATATAATAGGTACCCACCTGCAGGGAGCTGCAGAATATATAAATCTCTCACAGGAGGATCAAAATGAAACGCAAAGCATTATCTCTCATTCTTGCGTTTGCCATGGCAGTCAGTCTGTTCACGGTAGGCGCAAGCGCGGCGGAGCCTACCTACGGCGACACCGCGGGCCACTGGGCCGAGGCCTCCATCGAACGCTGGAGCGGCTACGGCATTATCCAGGGCAGCAACGGCAAGTTTGACCCGGACGGTCAGCTTACCTGTGCACAGCTCGCCACCATTCTGGCAAGACTCCTGAAGCTGCCCGCCGCAAAGGACGCAGGCTTCATCGATAACCCGGCGGACGCCTGGTATTATGACGCTATCAACCGCTGCGCCGCCGCAGGCATTCTGAAAGGAAACGGCGATGGCACCGTGACGCCGAATGCGTCCATTACCCGTGAACGGGCCATGGTCATGCTGGCCAGAGCGCTTGGGATCGAGCCGCTGAGCCGCCCTGACCTCTCCAGGTATGCCGACGCCGCGCACGTCTCCCCCTATGCGCAGGGCTATCTTGCCGCACTCATTGAGGCCGGTATCGTTGGCGGCGTGACCGCCGACCGTCTTGCGCCGCAGGACAACATCACCCGTGCCGCTACCGTTACCATTCTTGACCGTGCCATCCAGACCTATGCGGACAAGGCCGGTGCGGCAGTTAGCGCCAGCGGCGGACTGGTTCTTGTGGTAGCCGATGACGTGACCGTCAGCGGAACCATCGGCCGCCTGCTTATCCCCACCGACAATATCGTCGTGACCGTCAGCGGCAGCAAAAACATCGGCAGCATTGCGATCACCGGCAATCACTCCACGGTCATTCTGGACAACGCCACAGCAGATGACGTGACGATCAGCGGCGTGGACAGCAAGGTCGAGACGAAAAACGGTTCGCACATTAAAAATATCGCTCTGACGGAGAGCGCTTCCGGCGCAGTTGTTGCCGCAGGCAGCGGAACGACCATCGACAATGTTGCCAACAGTGCACCGGGCGCTGCCGTTACCGGCTCCGGCACGGTGAAAAGTGTTGCGTCTGACACCGACGTGACCGTTGAGACTAAGAACACCGAAGTCAAAAACACGGGCAGAAGCGAGATCACTGTGACTGACGCCAAGGGTAAGGAAACCACTGTCAAGCCCGGAACTTCCACCACCGTGAACAAGGAGTCCGCAAGCTCCAGCGGTTCCTCCGGCGGCAGCTATACGCCTCCGGCGCAGCACACCCACACTTGGAATGCAGGCGTCGTGACGAAGGAACCGACCTGTACAGAGGCTGGAGTCAAGACCTACACCTGCACGACCTGCGGCGCGACCAAGACTGAGGAGATTCCCGCCACGGGCCATACCTGGGGTGACTATGAGATTACGCATGCTGTCAGCGGCAGGGATGGAACGAAGACTCGTACCTGCAGTCGTTGCGATACTACCGAGAGTGCACCTCTCCTTTATAAGTTCTACCTTGGAATTGAATCCGGCAGCACTGTCGATATGACGGTTGGCGAAGACTACACCGCCGTGTTCACCATGCCTGCTGCGGGTGGAACGGTCAACACAGGCAGCATTGACCTGACGGCAAAAATGCAGGACGTTGCATCTCTGGGCGTGGAGGGCGAGAAGTCTCACACCACGACCATCAGCACCGGCCTTGGCAAAACGGATGTCACGCTTAATACTTGGCTGCCGAATTGCTACAAATTTGAGGGTGCTACCATCAATGCCAACGTTGACTACACATCCTGCACTTACAACATCGGCGCGATCGACAAGATGACTGACCCCAGTATGTGCACGATCACCGCTACCACTAATCCCGCGGCGGCCAGTGCCGCCTGGCAGGCGCTGACCTCTCACGTCAACGCAGGCACGCAGGCAGATGACAGCAAGATCGTCATCAAGAACGGCGCTTACCTGATGATCGGCACCGAAAAGCTGGAGTTCACGAGCAGCGAGGTCGGCGATTTGGAACTGAACAACCTCGGTGATATGGAGGCGCTCAACACTGCAATCCGTAATCACGCCAAGCTGACGACTGGCTGCACGGATCAGGGCGGCACGATCACCATGTACCTGCCTGCCGGAACCCAGCTGGCGGTGGGCGGCAGCGTCGCAACGCTGGAGGACAACTGCACCATCACCATTAATGTCAATGAGGATCAACTGTACACCAAGCTCTATCAGGATGAGACGGGTCCGCTGGCCCAGATCAGGGCAATCAATGATCCCGCGGCCATGGTTCAGAAGCTGGTCGAGCTCTTCGACGGCGTCGTTGGCGTTGTGGATGCCAGCAATACGGTCACTGTAAATATCGTGTTCGGCGAAGCAGCTGGCCAGTAAACTCAAAAAGCCATTGGGCGGGGTCTTCTTGATTCCGCCCAATGGGGCTATTCCACAAGAAAGAGAGGTATGTGAACTGTGGAGCTTCTGAAGGGAATTCAAAAATCGCTTGTCTTCGCTGCGCTTCTCTGCGTGTTGACCATAGGTGCAGCTGCCTATACGCTGACATACCAAACTGTTACTGGATACACGGGTTTAAACGTAGAAACAAGTACAGATCATCCATGGACTGTGCAGGAAGACGGCAGCCTGAAATCCGGCAACAGCGGCACAGACTCTTCTGCATCCGTGTTGAAAGTCACAGTGACCGGTTCCGGCGTGCTCCACTTCGACTATAAAGTATCGTCGCCCCTGAAGACCGGCGATACGAATCCGAACAATCTGCCTACGGAAGACGTTCCCGATTCCCTGCTGATTCGGGCAAATGCTGAAATCACTGCCGATAGCCCTGCTTTCCGCAAGTTCACCGCCAATCAAGACCGCTTCTACGGCGAGATTGACTGGACGCCTGGTTCCGTTACGGTCGATGCAGCGGAAGGGGTGGAGACGGATATCTTCTTCGCTTTTCGAAAAGATGGTACTTCTACCAAGGGTATCTCCGACTGTGCTTGGTTGCGGAACATCACTTTTACCACAGACACCTCTGCAGCGCTGACGGTAGACTATGATACCGACTGCGGCACCGTCACTAAGGATAAGGAAACCTACCAGGCCGGTGATTCTGCGACGCTGACCGCCGTGCCCAATGACGGCTGTCAGTTCTACGGCTGGTTGGACGCTGCCGGTTCGTTTCTTTCGGACGAGCTGACATACTCGATGACCGTCAACAACAATATGACGATCCGGGCTGTTTTCGCGCAGACTGGAACCTATGAAGCCCGCCGCGGCGGCTTGTTCTTCGAAAGCCTTTCCGACGCGCTTGCAAATGCACGATCCGGCAGCACGGTATTTCTGCTCAAGGACACGGAACTGACACAGGACGCCGAGATCCCATTCGGTGTGACGCTCTACATTCCGTATGAAGCGCACTACACCAGGGACTATGTTTATTGCGATAACGGGCGCTCCAATTCCATTGCCGACACGCCCTTCCGCACCCTGACAGTCCACTCCAGCGTCACCCTGACGGTCAGCGGCACGCTGCGTCTGGGCGCGGAGTTGTCCTGCACATACCCGCCATCAAACTATCAAGGGCACACCGGCGGCGCTTACGGCGCAGTGGCGAACAACGGCACGATCACCATCACTGCCGGCGGCGCGTTGGACAGCCGGGGCATCATTACCGGCTCCGGCGCGGTGATCGCCGATGGCGGCACGGTCTATGAGCCGTTCATCGTCTGTGACTTTACCGGCGGCCAGAACCTGGAAAAGCTTTATAGGCAAGACGTTACGCCGTTCAAGCGCTACGCCATGCAGAACATCCAGTGCAGTCTGACGGTGAATAGCAGTAGCGAGCTGATCGGCTGCGGCTGCCTGTACGGCGGATTTCAGACAAAGATTTTTAATGAGACCAATATCCCCATTATTGCGTCAAGCGGTCTGTTCCAGCTGCAGGCGGGCGCTTCCATCACCCGCACCTATGATGCCGATAAGCAGCTTACTGATTACCCTGGTATCGGACGTGAGAACTGGGTCGTGACCGGCGGCATGAGCATCGGTGCGCTGAAAATGGAAATTATGGGCGCTCCCATCAGCACGGAAAAGTGCAGCTTCCCGCTGCCCTACAACCTCGCGCTCACCATGCTGGATGGCGGCTATACCATTGCGCACCGCCTGCGTATCCTGCCCGGCTCCACCCTGACGGTGGGGCGCGGTGCTGAGCTGACGGTAAACGGTTCGCTCGACGCGCTGGACGGTCTCAAGCAGGGCCGCATGAGCGATGCGGTCTATCCGGACTCCGACGCCTTACGGGCGGGCGACTTCTCCGTCAGCGGCGAGTTGGTGGTCAACGGCGGCAAGCTGGTGATCGCCAGCGGCGCAGCCTTCGGCGGTGTGGTGCAGAATACCGGCTCCGGAAGTATCTCCATTGCGGAGGGCGCTTTGCTTACCAACAATGTGCAGGACGGCGGCGTGGGCTTCTACTCCGACAACACCTCGATCTTCGAGAACTTCACCGCTCGTGCGGATCTGGACGGCACGCTTCAGGCGCTGCAGCCTGGCGAATACCGCGCTGTCGCCGCCACCCAGTTCACACTGCCCGGCTGGCCGGTGAGATACGTTGTCAACGGCTCTGACGTCGACAAAAAGGACTCGGCTTATTGGACAGATGGTGCGCAGTATGCAACCGAGACCGTCGCCGCCGGTGAGAATATGAACGGCGCATGGACGAGCGGCTCGCAGACACCGTCGGAGCACAGCGTCACGGTGGTCAACAAGACCTACTACGACGCGAACGACAGTTCCTGCACCAGTGTCAAACAGCAGCTGACGGATGGCGCGCTGACCTTTACGGTTCAGACGCTCAAGAGCGCCTACGCCCATCTGGTACAGGTGCAGCTCGGCGAGGGCGAGATTCGGACTGTTACCCCCGGCACTGACGGCACCTACATCGTCACGGGCGTGAACGATGATGTGACCATTACCGTGACGAGCGTGCTGAAGGGGGACGCAAACTTAAACGGAAAGGTGAACTCGACTGATGCTACCGCAGTGCTGCGTTATGCTGCCAAACTACGGACAGATTTTAACGAGTTCAGCATTCTTGCGGCAGATGCAAATCAAAATGGAAAAATAAACGCAACAGATGCTACTCGCATCTTGAACATGGCTGCACAGCTTTAATACGATCGCTGAATGAGGAGACAAACTATGCAAAAATGCAGAAAACTTATGTCAGTGTTGCTTGCGCTGACAATGATTTTCTCTCTTCTCCCCACCTATGCACTTGCGTCTGAATCCATGCAAGTGACAATTGGTGGTGGTACTGTCAAAGCGGGAGAAACGGTCACGGTCGATATTTCTGTGACGAATAACCCCGGCTTTGCGAACATGAGCTTTTACATTGAGTATGACAAAAACAGACTGCGCCTAGAGGAAATCACGGGTGGTACACTTTTCGGCGATGTGACCGCAAATGTAAACAATGGCTTTATCAACGCTGCGAAAACCAATGATGTAAGCGGCAACGGCACCATTGCCACGCTCACGTTCCGGGCACTTTCGTCGGCTACCAGTGGAGAAACGACTATTTCTTTGAAGGAAGACCCGAATGCGGATGGTACTTTCGTGAATGTGAACGAGGAAAGTCTTGTCTATAATACCGTCCCCGGCACGATCACGGTGAATGGTAGCACGGCGGATCGGACCGTTAAGTTCATGAACGGCACGGCGGAGGCGGCGACCGCGACCGTGGCTAACGGCGGAACGCTGTCCTCCATTCCGGACGCACCGGCTGCCGCCGACGGCCAGAGCTTCCTTGGCTGGTACGCGGTGAGCGGCACGGACTACCTGCTGGACAACGTCGAGGAAACGATCACCGGCACGGAGGCCAGCACGCAAACCGCCATCACGGCGGACACCACCTATCAGGCCATCTGGGCCAACAGCGGCATGATCGCCGCAGGCTACATGACCACGAACGGCACGACCAGCATCACCGGCATTTCGCAGTCGGGCGATTTGCAGACCCTCGTCACCAACTGCAACGGCGGCACCGTGAAGCTGCTGCAGAATGTGATTTTGCCCAATAATACCTATTTGTCTGTGGCCTCAGGCAATACGCTGACCCTGGATCTGAACGGCAAGACCCTGTCCGGCAACGGCAGTGTGACACAACCAGGGTATTTTTACGTGTACAAAGGGGTCATTGATAATGCTGGCACACTTTCCCTTGTCAGCACGGACGTCAAAAAAGGTACAATTTTTCTGAATGATCAGGATGGAAGAATGACCGAGAGGGATGATGTCGCGATTATCAAAAATAATGGCAGCATGCCCTTGCTACAGAACATTAAGGTCGAGTTTAGCAGCACAGCCTCTGCGGCAGAAATCTACGGTTTTCGCAACGAAGATGACTGGATGAATGATAAAACGTCGACCATTGGAGTGCTGAGCGATTGCGATTTTAATACGCCTAACTGCAATTGTGCATTTTATAGCAGCAATGATTCTGGCGGGACAATCGGTACCATTCAGAATTCCAGTTTTACTGGTAAGACTACGGCTGTTTCGCTGAACTATGCAACGGTGGAGCATATTCAGAACTGCAACCTTACCGCGACAGATGGCACGGCACTGAAGCTGACCTCTGGCACGACGGTTGCTTCCCTCACCGGCGGGGACATCAAAGGCGCAAACGGTATTCAGGTTGAGGACTATTACGGCAACACCGCCACCGCGTTTGGCGTGTTGGCTCCCACCTCTGTGGAAGGTACCAATGGGTATGCCCTGGTGGTCGGAGGAACGAACACTGATAATAACAAAATGACCGTCAACCTTACCGGCGGCAAGTACAAGGGCACCGAAGGTGCACTGAAGCTCTATACCGGCGCGATGGTCACTTATCCCGAAGGTCGGAAGCTCCTTGCAGGTGAGAATGGCTGGAGCACCCTTCAGACCGGCTACAGTGTGACCTTCCTGAACGCGGACGGTTCGCTCTTACAGCAGATCACCTGCGCCAGCGGCAGCAGCGTCACTTATACCGGGGAGACGCCTACCCGCGCCGCAGACGAGAACTATGTCTACACCTTTGCGAACAAGTGGAATACCGCAGCAAACGGCAGCGGCACGTTGTACACCGGCGATACCATTGAGAATGTGACCTCCGACATGACGCTCTACGCCCAGTACACCACAGCCTCCGCCAAGGTGGTAACGGTGACTGTTCGCAGCGGTGCTGTCGGCCTCGCGGGCGATTACGCCAGCCTGAAGGAAGCAGTCACTAAGCTGAATGCCAGCACAGGTAACTATACCAACGTGGTCATCACCCTGAATGAGGACGCCGTAGAGACCAGCACTGTCGAGGTCAAGAAGAGCGTCACCCTTGACCTCAACGGACACGTTCTGACGGCGGACACCGCTGAAAACGGCATCACCGTCTCCGGCGGCGCGACCTTGACCGTAAAGGATTCGTCTACGAACGGCACCGGCGTTTTCAAGCACACAGCGACAAGAGCGGAAAAATCCGCGATCCTCGCCAACGGCAGCGGCACGGTGGTGAATATCGAAAGCGGCACCATTGAGGCCACGAGGGGCAACGGCCTGAAGGTGGACGGCGCCGCGTTCCATGTTTCCGGCGGTACCATCACCGGCGGGAACAACGGCATCTACGTGGCGACCCATAGTGCAAGCCCCGTTTGCACCGTCTCCGGCGGCAAGATCATCTGCAAGGGCAACGGCTTTGCGCTGAACATGGATGATGCGGCTATTGCCGGCAGCATTCAGCTCTCCGGCGGCGCATTCATGAATACGGTCCATGCCACCGAGCTGATCCGCAATCAGGACAAGTGCGCCTTCCAGGACAGCAAGTCCCTCTCCCCCTCTCCGAACACCGAGGGCTTCTACGAAGTACGCGAGGTGGGCACTTACATGCTCGTGCTCACGGCTGACAACAAGGAACAACACTACAACGCCGGGGAGACCGTCACCGTCACTGTCTCCGCCTATGGCCCCGGCAGCATCAATTCCTTCGGCTTTACGCCCAGCTATGACAGCGACAAACTGGAGCTGAAGAGCGTGACTTCTGCTGACGACGGCAACTTCACGGTAAACCAAGAGACTGGCACGAGCGGCTATACGGTGAACGGCGAAGGCATCACCCTCGGTGGTACGTCTGACAGCGCCACCAAGCTTGTGACCATCACCTTCACAGCGAAGGGGAACATTAACGATAACGATACGACGACCATCACGCTCAAGGATCCGGAGATGACCCCGAGCGGGAGCGCGATCAGCGGCAAAGCCGTCGTGGAGAAAAAGCTCACCGTCAACCTGCACAACATTCGCGTGACGCTGACGGCGGAGAACGGCACCATCAACGGTGTGAAGGACGTGACCCTCTATGCCAAGTACAATGTGCCTGACCTTTACAGCGATCCGGCCCGCGAGACGCCGGCCAGTGTCCGTGTGAGCGCCGATGGCGGCTACCGCCTGAACGACAAGACCGGCGAGAAGCTCTGGAAGTGCGGCAATGACGGCTATACCAGCTTTGACGACATCAAGGTCCTGCCCTTCACAGAAAGCAAGGCCTTCGACCTGCAGACCACCAAGGTATGGACGGTCAGCTTCAACACCACCGACATGACCGGCGGCAGCCTGAGCACTAATGATCCGATCACAGTGGATGACGGCACAAAGCTGAGCGCGGCGGGTCTCCCGACGGCGACGGAAAAAACCGGCTATGCCTTCACCGGCTGGAAGGTCGGCACCGATAACAGCACGGTCGACACCAACACCTACGAAGTCAAGGCCGACATCACCCTGACGCCGGTGTTCACCGTGAAGAGCTATGACTTTACCAAGGTAGCAAATCAGTCTACGGTAACTGTTACCAGTGGCGTGGGGAATAATAAGGCCACTTACGGGCAGAAGATCACCTTCACGGTCATGCCGAATGAAGGGTATGTGGTGACCGATGTCCGGTATACAGTGGGCAGCGGCGCTTCGACGCCCCTCACGGCAAACAGCGGCGTTTACACCATCCCCGGCAGCATGATCACCGGCAACGTGACCGTGGAAGTGGTCACCGTGAAGTATGTCACCGTGACCTTCCAGGCTGGGACGGGCAACACCCTGACCGGTGGTGGTGGTGCAGTCGCTTATGCCAAGAGCGGCGTAGCTGGCCTGTATACGGATACGACCTTCATGACCCAGTTCACCGTTCCCACCCCTGCGGCGCAGGAGGGCTACCGTCTGGCAGACCAGACCGGCGAAGCGCTCTGGAAGGATGGAAGCGGAAAGGGTTACACGGCGGAGACCGTCAATACGGCGGAATTCAGCGCCAATACCACGCTGACCGCGCAGAGCGTCAAGACCTACAAGGTTACCTTCGTGAGCGCGGAGCCCGCGAAGGCGACCGTTACCGGCAGCCAGACTTTGGACGCGGACAAAATGATCACCGAAATTCCCGCAGCGACTTATACGGCGGGCTACACTTTCAAGGAGTGGCGGATCGGCGAGACTGCCTATGCAAGCGACGAGGCTTTGAAGGCTGTGGCAATCAACGGCGATACCACTGTGATGCTGGTCGCCAAGGACAATAGCTATACAGCGACCCTGACCGGCGGCAATGCAGCGGATGTCACGGATATTACCGGCATCTTGGACGGAAATGCGACTCATGGAACGCCCATCACCTTCAAGCTGACCGCAAAGGACGGCTACAAGGTGACGAAGGTTGCGTACAAAATCAATGGTGGGGATGCTGTGACAATCAGTCCGTCTTCCGAGGGCGTTTATACCATCCCGGGAGACGCGATTGTAGGTGCAGTGACGTTGGAGCTGACCAGCAATGAAACTGTGACGGTCACCTTTGCGGCAGGCGCGAACGGCGCTGTGGGCGCGACTGCTTTCGTTCTGGACAAGGGCGGCAAACTGACACGGGATCAGCTGAACGCCGTGACAAAGACCGGCAACGCTGGCTATACCTTCAAGGAATGGCAGATCAATGGAGAAGCAAAGACCGATGCGGAGCTGCTCGATATGCTCTTCAATGCCAACACCACGGTCACGGCTGTGTTTGACCATGCGACCTACAGTGTCACGGCGGACGGCATCTCGGGCGTACCCGACGAAGCCACCCACGGCACAAGCCTTACCTTTACGCCGACGGTTAACGGCGAGATCGTCATCGGCATCACGGTGAAAATCGGTGAGACATCTGTGCCCGTGACGAAGAACACCGACGGCAGTTACACCATCGCAGGCGATGCCATTACCGGTAATCTGACCATCACGGCGCAGACTGTGACCGGCAGCTGGAGCTTCATTAGCAAGGAAGGTTATAAAGCGCTGAGTGCTGACACCCAGATCGCTTTGCTGACAACTGGTCAGCTGGCAAGCGGCAATTACCTGCTGGACAACCAGGGCATGTACTGGTCTTCCCAGTACAAAGCCTACGTCAAGATCGTTAACATCAAAGAAACTGCTGCGAGCCTGACGGCGAAGCTTGCGTTCAATGCAAGCGTGGCTGCGCAGACGCTTTCCTACACCGGCGACATCAACGGAAGCAATACGGTAACGCCCGCGGACGGCGGCATGATCAACGATGAGCTGCACAGTGTCAAGCGCGAGTATACGCTGACGGAGAAGGAACGCCTTGAAATGGATGTCAATGGCAACAAAAAGGTTTCGACAGAGGACATTATGAGCATCCTGAGAAAGTATGTCGGTTTGGAATGACAAATGATCAGCAGGCAG
>ULXS01061224.1_pt1 | contig 10795 bp, 7 predicted proteins | sample 1961421 | NCBI WGS metagenome assembly ULXS01 (sample SAMEA4835842, study PRJEB28245) | human gut metagenome | biome: gut microbiome; material: fecal sample | place: Denmark | collected 2008
GCAATTCTCGTCCTTGTTGTTGCCCTGCTCCACAAAAAATTCGGGGAAAAAGCAGGACTTCCGGTATCTGTTGTGATCGGTGCTGTATTAAAGGCTCTGTTTATGGGAATTCTTATTTCTCTTATTATCTTACCAAATATGTTGCCTGTGAAAATGCAGCCAATGTTACATGTTCTGCAGCTGCAGTTTTCTGTCACGCAGCTGATTACTGCCCTGATCGGCGGGGTGTATGCAATCATTATTCTTGCAATATTGCAAAATACCACTCTCGGTGAGCAACGGTAAAAACATGAATGGATGCCATATAAAAAGAGAACCCCCCGGTAGCCGCCGCTACTGAGGGGTCGTTTTGTGCGCATCACTTTCAGCCACACATTTATAAAATTTTATTCCATATTTTTAAGTGCCTGATCCATCGGAATCTTCTTGATTCTCTGGAAATCAAATACCATAACAATCAGATATCCGATCAGCACAAATCCAAACATTTTTGCATAACCAATCGGTGTTACGCGAAAAGCGAACCAGCCGCTGTAGGAAAAGAGCATCATCCGCCATGCCGCGGCCATAACAAGTGTTCCAAGAATCACACTGATGAGATCCGCGATTACAACCACAATACTCGTCGAAAGCAGATACAGACTCGCGATCTCTTTGTTTTCGTACCCAAGGATTTTTGTCATGGAAATTGCATTCTCATTCTTTTCAATGATCAGCTTTGTCAGAAGATAGATCATAACGGCTGCCAGAAGGATACACAGTACCTGAAAATACGTCATGTAGGACCCCATGGAATGATCTAACTGGTCTGCCATCTTTGTGATATCACGGATCGTGATGGTCGTTGCAATATTTTCCTCATCAATATCGGTGATCCTGCTGTCGGATAAAAATCCGCTGAACTCATTTTCCTTTAAGTCAAATACTTTTCCGTAATTGTCAATGGACATAAAGACCGCAAGGCTCTGGGATTTATGATACAGTCCTGCTACTTTAAACTTATAAGATTTGTTCTCATACTTTTCATCCAGCGATACCGTATCGCCGGCTGCAAGCCCATATTTATCGGCAAACGAAGCAGAAATATAAACTTCGTTTTTCTTAAGGGAACTTAACTTTTTAATCTTTACATAGTTACTGTCATCCGCGATTCCGTATACGGAAATTTCCTCATCGATCGCATCACTCTTTTTTACAAGTGATGTCATGTTAAACTTTTCGGCATCTTTGTTTTCCGTTGTAATCCGTTTATTATCGTCATCTTCATAGGATTTAAGCACATACTGGTATTTTGCAAACATCATGCCATCCGTGTTGCTCTTATAATAATCAAGCGTATCCGGCATGCCCACTGCCATGGCAAGCATGACCATGATAAAGAAAATACCGACAAATAAAATCAGGTAATTTGCGACATTCTGGAACATGATCCGCAGGCGGAACCGGCCAAAAAAGCTCCATCCCGGCAGACGCATGGCTTTTTTATTCTTTGTCTTTTTCAGGTCATGACGCAGAAACTGCAGTGGTGTATGCTGCATCATGCGCACGATCACAATCAGGTTGACAACCAGCATCAGGATCACCGGAACCACCGTGGTCTTAAAGAATGCATCCGGATTCCAGATCGTGTAATACGTTGGCAGACTGTAACTGTTGTAATACATCGACACAACAATATTTTTAAACACCGTGTAGCCGAGTATATTTCCGACAATTGCAGCCAGCAGTGTTACAATAACCGGCATGGACAGATAGTGCCGCACCAGCTCTCCCTTCGTGTAACCGGACGCGCGCAGCGTTCCGATCGCGGAGGACTCTTTTGCAATCGTATTGCTGATCGTCACGGCAAAGATAAATGCGATGATTACCACAAGGATATCCAGCAGCACACCGCCCATGGCTTTGTCCGATCCCATATCATCGGTTGCAAAATTGATCGCCGGATTTCCGTATTTCGGTGTGTAATCTTCGAGCTCATTGTCCGCAACAACCACCTGTGTGAGCAATGCACGCATAAAATTATCAGAGCGTGTTTTTTCCCCGGCCTCATCCGCAGGCTCCGTTTCATATTTCCATGCATAAGTATAGTGAATACTCTTGTGCAGCCGGTCGAAACCGTCCTGTGTCACCATTGCCACATCAAATTTCAGTGCATCAAACATCAGATCTGTGGTCTTTTCATGTAAGGTGGAGTAATTGACATACGCAAGCAGTCCCACAACTTTATAAGTCTCTCCGGAAACTGTGACGGTATCTCCCACCTTTATTCCGACGTTGTCGGCGTGCATACGGTCAATGGCAATTTCATCCGCCTTCTGTGGAAAACTTCCCTGCAGCATACATGCCAGGTTGATATCCTTTGTCTTTGCAAATACGCGGATCGTGCCATCCTTTTTCCCGTCGTTATTATAATCTTCTTCCTCATTTCGGAAAAAGTTTTCATACAATGTTGTCTTTGTTGCCTTAAAATCCGCTTTTTCACCGGTCTCAATTGCCGAAAGCAAGGTGGCATCTGCCTGTTTTTTTAGCTCAAAATGACCGTCTTCCTGTTTGTATTTTGTCACGCCTTCGCTTGCCGAAGTAATCATACTCTCGTTTGCCACATACATACCGGACACAAAGCCGATCGTGAGCACAAGAAACAGGAATACAACCAGATATTTTTTCCAGTCCCCGATCAGTTCTTTCGGTATTCTCCTGATCATGGGATTTTTGATTTTTTTCATAGCAGCCCCCTTACCATTCCAGATCTTCCGCGGATACCTTGTTTGTATTGATGTCGTTGTGGCGCACCGCACCGTCACGGAGCTTGATCACATGGTCTGCCATATTTTTGATCGCCTCGTTATGTGTAACCATAATGATGGTATTTCCGTATTTTTTGTTGACCTCCTCAATCAGCTTTAAGATCTCCTTGGAGGTATTGTAGTCAAGTGCTCCCGTTGGCTCATCGCAGAGCAGAATATCCGGATTTTTTACAATTGCACGGCCGATGGAAACACGCTGCTGCTGACCTCCGGACAACTGGTTCGGCAGTTTGTAGCGGTGCTCGTAAAGTCCAAGCGTATGTAACAGATCATCAATATCAAGGGCGTTATCCGACAGATATGCCCCCACTTCAATATTTTCTTTTACATTTAAATTGGCGATCAGATTATACATCTGGAATACATAGCCGAGATGTTTTCTGCGGTACTGTGTCAGTTTTTTCTCACTCATATCCTCTAACTTATCGCCGTTGATATTGATGTAACCGGAATCGGCGTTATCAATGCCTCCGATGATATTGAGCAGTGTGGATTTTCCGGAACCGGATGGTCCTAACAGCACACAGAACTCCCCTTTTGCAACGGAAAAATTCATGCCGCGGAGTACTTCCTGACGCGTCTGTCCGCTTCCGAATCCTTTCTTTAAATCTACAATTTCCAAAAACTTCTTTTCTTCTTCTGACATAGAAACTCCCTTTCTTTTTGGTTTTACTTTTCATACTAATATTAGTTTCATCTAACCCTTGGTTCTTTTTTTAGGTCTCCCGCAAAAAGCGAAAGACCCATGCTTCTTTTCTAAACCTTTTGTCCAAACGCGGACGATCTGTAATTCTTTTCCCGACCTTCCGTCAAAACATGCGGACAGCCTACGGTCTGACGAGTCCGTACCAGCCTGCCAGCAGATATTTTACACCTTTTTCCGCAAACCGCAGTGCTTCTTCCTCGTCATCAATGTGCGTTACCATAAATATAAACATATCGATCTGTGAATGGGACATCCAGTGTACAACGCTTTGTTCCACCATCGGCACATGGTAAGCTTTGCACATCGCTTCACAGATAAATGCATTGTGCTCATCCATCTGGTCGACCAACCGGTCCGGCATATGTTCCATGCTTGATCCCTGCGCTTTTGTCAGCACTAAAAGCACTTCATCCCGGTAGGTGTACAGTTCATGGACAACCTGTGCGACTGCTTCAAAATCGCTGCTGTCATCATGCTCTTTTGCCTTGCCGCTCTCCATCTCCCTGACTTCAAAAGAAAAATGCTCCCGCAGAATTTCATTGAGCCGATCCATAAAATTTCCTACCACCTCACAGAACAGATCGTCCTTGTCCTGAAAGAAAAAATACAGTGCCCCTGTGGTCACACCCGCCTTCTGGCAGATTCCGCGGAGAGACGCCCCCACAAACCCTTTTTCCATAAATTCTTTTTTGGCACATTGGATCAGGTGTATCTTCGTCTCGCTGTCATGTATTTTTTTTCCTGCCATGGTACGCTCCCTGTAAATAAAAATGCAACATAACGTTGTTATGTTAGATAACACCGTTATGTTACATCATTCCCATGTCTATGTCAATAGAAAAACTTATGCATTTTTCTGTTTGTGTTTATCATAAGCTGCAAACATGCCGGCAAGCAGTGTTCCGGAAATAGAATGCCAGGTGCAGGAAACTGCGCAGATGATCGCAGACTCCGGTGTTGCGGAAAACTGTGCGGTCGTTGTGGCAAGGTTTGTTGCCAGTCCCGCATTCTGCATGCCAACTTCGATGGCAATGGTTCTCTTTTTGGCGGTATTCATGCCAACAAGTTTTCCTGCTCCATAACCAAGCAGATAACCAAGTCCATTGTGAAGAAAAACAGCTACAAAGATTACAGCTCCGGACTGGAAGAACTTCGCGCCCTGGGAAGATACCACACCACCGACAACACACGCCAGCCCCAGTACTGCCACACCCGGCATAATTTTCTGTAACTCACTGAACATTTTCTTTTTTCCCAGCAGATAGTTTAAAAGGAAGCCCAGTGCTACCGGAAGAATAACCGTTTCCACAATGGAAACAAGCATTGGCAGTGCCTTGATGGAAATATTGGTTCCGCTTGCCAGAAGAGAAACCATAAGTGGTGTCATGATCGGGGAAAGAATCGTGGATACGGTTGTCATTCCCACGGAAAATGCCACATCTCCACCACAGAGATACGACATGATATTGGATGACACGCCACCCGGACAACAACCTACCAGAATGAGTCCCAGTGCAATGCCGGCAGGAAGATGCAGCACTTTCGTCAGTGCGAATGCCAGAAACGGCATAATCAGATACTGTGCCAGTGCACCAACACAGATATCGAATGGTCTCTGTGCCAGAATCTTAAAATCCTGCGTTGTCAGTGTCAGACCCATACTAAACATAATAATACCGATGATGATCGACTGACTTGTAAACTTATTGGAAACCGGATCGGTAAATAACTGATGGTTTACCCATCCCATCATTCCCGGAACGATAAATGTTACTACCGCAATTGCAATTACCACAATTGATGTGTAGTCCGATAACCATTTGCTGAGTTTTTGTAGTGCTTTCATAAACTTTTCCTCCTTGGTCTGTTCACTGAAAAACGAATTCAGACATTAAAAAAGCCCCTTCCCAGATACTACTCTGGAAAGGGACGAATAAAATCCGCGTTACCACCCTGATTCCACAGAAAAACTCTGTGACACTTCACATACCAACATATGCTATCCCATAACGGAGGAAACCGGCAAAGTTTACTCACAGTTGTCTGCTTTCAGCCCGCTTCTTAGAGAGGATCATCCATATCCGGCTACTACCTGTTCGCACCACCCACAGGCTCTCTGAAAATAACGATAAGATACGATGCTGTTCTCGTCAACGAATTTCGGTGAACAATATTTTCTTTATGTTGCCTATTATAGACTCCTGACAAAATATGTCAAGAGAAAAATTTTCCATCATCTGCTTTTCTGATTGACCTCCACGTTTGTTCTTATGGACCATACATTACATCTTTTTCTCTATATGTCCCCACAACTTTCCATCAGTCTTTTTCAAAATGCTGATAATCCTTCGAATGTGTCCAGTCCCCGCCCCAGATAAATCCATATCTGGTAAAAAGCTTGTAACACAGATCATCGTGATCGATCTTGTGCGGAAAATTCCCACTCCGGTCAACATATGCTTCTGCGTTTGCAGGCTCAATCGACAGCTTTCCGTTGACGGTTTTTACATAGGGGTTATAAAGCGTATTGATGTCGACTGCCATGCCCAGACCGTGTTTTGAGATTTTTGTCGTGTGGGAAATGAAACGGAAATTAAACGCAGAGGAATTGTTATCGCTCATGGATGCCTCATCATCCGCATCGTATTCATCCACCAGCCGGACTTTTTCAATGGGATATTCTGCCTCATACAACTGCCTGAAAATGGCAAGGACATCCTCTGCAATGGCTTTGTTTACCACAAGTTCTCCCTCTTTTGTCTGACCGTCAAACCCCATGTGGAGCACATGAAGATAGCGGAGATCTTCCCGCGGTACGGTACAGTCTGCCTTGTATGATTTTCCCTGCATCTTCTCAAAAATATCGTCCGGGATTTTGGAAATATAGAACGCTTCCTCTGTGATACTTTTCCCGGTACGGTCCGCATTTTCAACACTTTGTTCTTTCTGCGTATGATCCGGTTCGTTCATGTTTTGTTTTTTCTCACTCAGTTCTGTCCCTGAAGTCCTGTGATCCTGTTCTTTTTCACTGTTCTCCTGATCCGCAACCTCAGACTTTTTTGTGTTTGATTTTTCCGGATGCCGGATCAGACGGCTTCCGGTTACGACTGCGGCAGCTGCAAGTAACACGGCCGCAGTGATGATCATTCCTTTTTGTTTTTTCACCAGTTTCTCCTTACTGACACGTTTCCCTTTTCTGTAAACATAAAAATTCATCCGCTTCAACATGATAACACCGCTAAGCCTACGCTATCGAAAAAAGTGTCATGTGAAAGCCCGAAGGCCGCATTTCTGCACGGATGAATTGTGTATATTTTAGCACTGATTTTTGGGATTTGCTATATTTTCATAACAAAAAATGCATTTTTCTTTTAATGCACCCTCGAAAAATAATCCATCAGAATTCCCTTAATATGATTATACCTTCTGGCATAAGAATTTTCCACCCGTATAATCTCCATATTGTGTGCCTCACAGATGGCATTTTTCTTCCGGTCGCGCTCCTGCACCACCGCATCCTCAAAATGCTCTTTCCCGTCAAGTTCGATTGCCAGAACCGGAAGTTCCTTTTTTCCCTGTTTTTCGTACACAACAAAATCAAAGCGCCCCATATAAAACAGATCATCATATGTCATGTTGTCCTGAAACACCTGCGATATGGCAACTTCTTTGTGGATCACATACTTACTCTGGGAAAGCCAGATATTTTCGAGCGCATGCGTCAGGTTTTCGAGAAATGCATTTTCGGTAGCGGTAGAAAACGGCTGGATGCCAAGTGCACGGGAACTGATATGTTTTTCCGTGATCTCTGACTTCCCGTTGGTTTTGATGTACTGCGCAAGTTCATAAAGATCATCGTCTGCCTGTCCTGCATGCAGACGCTCCAGTTCTTTGCTGTCTGCGAGCAGAACAAGTTTGTCTTTCGCCCGTGAGGTTGCAACATTGATCAGTTCCTTATTGTTTTTCAGCCACTGATAGGTACCGACATTGGTGCGGTCGGACAGTGCCGTGGAAAAAAGCACCACATGCTTTTCATCTCCCTGAAAAGCATGCACCGTTCCACAGACTAAATTTTCGAGGTGGTTTTCTTTGATCGCCTGCTCGATCAGTGCCCGCTGGTTTACAAACGGTGTGATCACCGCGATACTTTTGTCCGTGTTCTGCTTCGCGTATGCAATGACCTCGTCTGCTTCCGCCGGAGATGTATTTTTGATCTCGGCACGATCGCTTTTTACATCTACATAGACAAGCGGCTCCGGCTCTTTGCTTTTTGAACAGATCTGCAATTTGGAATTGTAATATTTTTTATTGTTAAATCCAATAATCTCTCTGTTGCAGCGGTAATGGCTGCGCAAAAGCACTTCATCACTCACCGCATCACATGCCAGATACGTTTTGTAAATCGAATTCTTTCTGTAATCATATTCCTCTGCCACATGATACCGCCGTCGCAGCTTGCGGTTGGTCAGTTCTCCGAGCAGAATAACCGGATTCAGCTGCTGCGGATCTCCCACAAGCATCAGTTTCTCTCCACGGATAATCGGGACAAGAGAGATCGCAACGTTACACTGGCTGGCCTCGTCCATAATAGTCATGTCAAACAACGGCTCCGGTTCCCCGATCTTATGTGCCGATATGCAGGTAGTGATAATGATTGGAAAAACACGCTGCAGCTTCTTTACATTTTCGGATTTCTGCATGTATTTGTTGAATGCCCGCGCCTGTGTCTCTGGATTTTCTCCAGAATCTAAAATCTCCCGCAGTTCCTGATATTTGGGTTCTTCGAGTGTCTTGATATAACGCGCAGACGTATAAAATAAATACTGATAAAATTCTTCTTCGTTGCGGTCGAGAAGCTGCAGAGCATCCGAATCGGAAATTTCGCCAATCTGGTGGATTCTCTGATCGAGCCTCTGCATCTGGTATCCCTGCAGGTCCATCTGAAACGGGAGCAGGTTCATGGCATTTTTGATATGTTCCTGATATTCCATCAGATGCGAAAGTGTCTCTTTCCGCTCCTTTAAATCCAGAATTTCCTCATACTCTTTCAGTCTCGCAGAAAGACGTTTTGCACGGTCAATCCGGTCATCCTTGCGCTTATCGAGCGTGGACGTAAATATTTTTACGGTCTGCACCTGATTGCGCAGGCGGTTGATGTAGCTGATTGCAGCTTTAACTTTGTCTATATTCCCAAGCCGCAGTACCGGAAACGGAATGGTCTGTCCATGGTACTCAAGATGTGTCAGTTTTTCAAATACATTGTCGATTGGAACGTTATTGTAGGACGCAAATAAAACGGTCGTATTGTTAAAAAACGCCGTTATTATCGTGTTGATGATCGTATTTGTTTTTCCCGTGCCCGGTGGCCCCTGTATGTAGGCAAGCGGATATTTCATGGCGTTGTTGATCGCCAACAGCTGATCCAGATTGATGTTCTGATTGATCAGTGCAATCGGATACGCCTTGGTGCGGCGTGGCCGTTCTAACAATTCCCCGAAGAAGGCTTTGACTGGATAAGTAACCTGCTGCTTTTCAAACATATCAAGTATGGCTTTGTACTCGTCATGCAGATTCAGCACTACATCCATCCCAAGCCCCAGCACATACGGCATATCATCTACGACCGGCTTTTGCCCGCCATGACCGGTAATCGCATCTTTGATTTTTTCCAGATTGTTTTCAAAATCTTCCAATAGTTCGTACTCGTCCGCATCCAGAAATTTACGCGCATTTTCTGTCTGTCCGTCAATGCCAAACTGTGTGCAGACTGTGATATCTTCATCCGGCTGAAACACTCTGTTTTTCACATCAAGGTTCAGGTTCCGGTATGCCAGAACGTACAACCCCTTCGCCGTATGAATACTCAATACATTGAGTGCCAGTTTCTTAATTCTTAAATTGGTGCTCTTTTTCTTTTCGTGAGACAGGGAATACTGGAAATTTGACACGACCTCCTGAAACTGCTGATCGTTAAGTGCATACCGTCCGTTTTTCACACGATCCCCATCAATATAATGGATCAGATCATAATCGGTGATGTAAGGTGTCGTATCCATGCGGTTACACAGTTCCAGATAATTTAGTATTTTCAGATTTGCAGAGCTGGAAAAAATAGTTTTATAACGCTCCGGATGCATCTCGATATCTTCGATCAGCCGCCTGTTTTCCGGACAGTACGTTCCTTCAATGACTTCCGTGGACAGGATGGAATCCACAAAAATTTTGTCATATTCTCCCAGTGTATACATTCCGAGGTGCAGACCATCTACTTTGAGGGTACGTTTTGCCGGATCAAGATCACGGATTCCAATCCAGTATTTTGTAATCTGATCCGCTTTGTTCCGATATTCGATTTTCAGCCACTTTCCCTCATGAATCGCCCGGAAAATGTCCCTGCAAATCTGATTCATACTATGCTCCGTCCTGTTTTACATGATATCTCTATCATTCATTATGATGTTCGGACAGAACCTTTGTCAAGCAAATCCTCAATTCCCCTTGCTGCTCAAAGGATTACTTCTTGTTTCAAAAAACTGATTGTTATCTATGCGTGCGCGGTTTTTGTCGTTGTACATACTGCTCTGCCGGATTGCGGCATTTTCTTTTTCCTGTTCCGGTGTGTTCTCCGCAAAATATTTTGGTCCTGCGGTAACCGGATCTGCATCCGTTCCTACAAGCATCGCTGATTTATCCGTATAATTTTTGGGTTTCATGACATACCTCCAACTTTTTTGTTAGTATGTCCGTTCTTTATCCTCTCCACTCTCGTAAGTAAAAGTTTGTAAAAACTTCCGTAACCGGTCTGTCTTCGGATTCTCGAAAAATTCTTTCTTAAATCTTCTTCTAATGGAATATCGTACTCTTTCTCAATTCGTCCGACATCGTTTCCAGATGGCTTTTTACTGTTCTTGCAATGATTTCATCATCTTCCACGATAAAAATGCGATACATCGATTTAGTATCTGCCACGCAACCGCTGCTGTTCGCCTTCTTCTCCTGATGCAGAAAAAGATAATCAGCACAGCAATAATCACCAAATAACTTCCCATTGCCTGTCCTCCTGCGTTTCCATCATGAAATCTTATTTCCTGCCTTTGAATACTTTAACGCTTCCTTGCAATATACAGACTGATTTACAATCCAAATCAGGCACACTACAAGAGAAGGTAAGAATCCTATGCCAAAAACGGGTGCACTTCTGCTAAACTGTTATTCATAACCAAACCTCAACCTCCTTATCAAACTTGAATTTATCGATTTCTTTATTATCTAATCTGTTAGT
>ULXS01048061.1_pt1 | contig 10766 bp, 9 predicted proteins | sample 1961421 | NCBI WGS metagenome assembly ULXS01 (sample SAMEA4835842, study PRJEB28245) | human gut metagenome | biome: gut microbiome; material: fecal sample | place: Denmark | collected 2008
TAACTTCGCATATTGTTCTTCTTTAGTCATTTTCTTAGTCGTTACCTTTTTAGTAGTTGTTGTTTTAGTTGTAGCTTTCTTTGTTGTTTTTTTAGCTGTAGCTTTCTTTGTTTCTGCAGGTTTCACTCCTTCTTTTTTAGCTTTAACTGCTGGCTTTGTAACTTTCTTTGCAGGAGCTTTCTTTGTTTCTGCAGGTTTTACTTCTTCTTTTTTAGCTTCAACTGCTGGCTTTGCAGCTTTTTTTGTTGTAGCTTTTTTTGCAGGAGCTTTCTTTGTTTCTGCAGATTTTACTTCTTCTTTTTTAACTTCAACAGCTGGTTTTGTAGCTTTCTTTACTTCTGCAGTTTTTACTTCTTCTTTTTTAGCTTCAACAGCTGGTTTTGTTTCTTCTTTTACTACTTTTTTATTTGTAACTTTTTTTGTCGTTTTTATTGGCATATGAAACCTCCCTTAAACGTGCTTTCTATAACGCTATTATAGCACTGAATACAAATATTCCCAAATTTGTATAGACAAAAAGGTATATTTGACACATATATTTAATGATAAATGGTGTATACTACAGAATATAGCATGCAAAAGGAGGAATTAACATGCAAACACCACCAAAATTTAAACCTAAAACATATGTTCCTGTTCGAAATAAAATTCTAACCACTGCAGGTATAATCTTGTTATCTGGTATTGTCGGATTTGGTGCTGGTTATGCCGGAAGTCATTTATCTAATAACGCCAATGTCACCATTCAACAACAAACTAATAAATCCAATTCTGGAACCATTCAAGTAGCAGATGTTTCAGATATCGTTGAAAAATGTAAGGATAGCGTAGTAGAAATCACGACGGAGTCTGTTTCTAGTGGAAACTCTATCTTCGGCCAATATGTGTCTCAAGGTGCAGGTAGTGGAGTCATCATTAGTGAAGATGGATATATTGTCACAAACAATCATGTTGTGAGTGGTGCAACCAGTTTAAAAGTCACAACAACAGATGGAACAGAATACGATGCATCGATTATTGGTACAGATTCGCAAACCGATTTAGCTGTCATTAAAATCGAAGCTCAAAATCTTTTAGCCGCTACATTAGGTGATAGCGATATCTTACAAGTAGGAGATCCTGCCATTGCGATTGGAAATCCATTGGGCGAACTTGGGGGAACAGTTACTACAGGTATTATTTCTGCAACCGATAGACAGATTACAATCGATAACGAAACAATGACTTTACTACAAACAGATGCCGCCATTAATCCAGGAAACTCTGGAGGTGGATTATTTAATGCAGATGGCAATCTAATTGGTATTGTAAATGCGAAAGAAAGTTCTACAGGAATTGAAGGATTAGGCTTTGCGATTCCAATTACGCCTGCCAAAGATGTGATTACAGAGCTTATGCAAAATGGAAGTGTAACTTCTAGGCCAGCCTTGAATGTTAGTTTATATGACTATACTTCAAGTAACCAAACGCAAAATTCTAAATATGAAGATGGTTGTTATATCGTGCAAATCGTAAAGAATGGAGCTGCCGATAAAGCCGGATTAAAACGAAATGACCGCATTATCCGTTTTGATGGAGAAAAAATTCAATCAACAAGTGATGTAAAAGCTATATTAAAAAAGCATAAAATTGGAGACAACGTCAAGATGGTTGTTGATAGAGATTCTAAAGAAATCGAAGTCGAAATTGTCTTACAAGCACAAACCCAAGCAAAATAAGCCAGTGATTCACTGGCTTTTTAGTTTAAACTAACCTATAATATACGTGTAGATATAAGAAGGAGAATGAAGTTATGTCTGAAAAAATCAAAAAAAGAAAGATCATGCTTGTTGGTACTGGATTTGTCGGCATGAGTTTTGCCTATTCAATGCTTTCTGAAAAAGGTATTGATGAACTTGTATTAGTCGATGTGAATGAAGACAAAGCAAGAGGAGAACAAATGGATCTTAGTGATGGTCTTGTATATGCAGATACAAAGATGAAAATCACAGCTGGAACTTATGCAGATGCTACGGACACAAATATCGTTGTCTTAACAGCTGGAGCTGCTCAAAAGCCAGGTCAAACTCGTTTGGATTTAGTTAAAATCAATGCAAATATCACAAAAGGTGTATGCCAAGCCTTAAAAGAAAATAACTTTAATGGTATCTTAGTTGTTGCAAACAACCCAGTAGATATTATGACTTATGTAGCTTGGAAAGAAAGTGGATTACCTAAAAACCACGTTATCGGTTCAGGTACAGTATTAGACACGGCTCGTTTACGTCATGCATTAAGTGAAAAATTAGGATTTGCTGACAGTAACATCCATGCTTATATCATGGGTGAACATGGTGATTCTAGTTTCGTTCCTTGGATTCACTCATATATTGGATGCAAAAATTTACTTGAATACTTAGATGAAAATAATATTTCTTTAAGTGAATTACAAGAAATCTATATTGATGTACGTGACAAAGCTTATAAGATCATCGAATTAAAACGTGCTACTTACTACGGAATCGGTTTGGCATTAAAACGTATCGTATCTTGTATCTTAAATAATGAACGTGCCATTTTACCAGTTAGTGCATATCAAAATGGTGAATATGGTAAAGAAGGATACTTTATTGGAACACCAAGCGTTGTTGGTTCAAATGGTGTAGAACAAGTTATTCGTTTACACTTAAATGAAAATGATCAACAAAGATTTGATCATTCATTCGATACATTAAAGCAAACAATTGAAGATAATCTTCAAGAGATCCTTTAAAAATTAGCCTGACTAAATTTTAGTCAGGCTTTTCATTTCTTCATTTATAGTTTCTAACAACATCACTTTATCAAATAAAGTCAAACAAGGTTTTTGTGAATCTGAATAGTGAATTAAATCATCATGATAATGTCCACTAAACCACATTTTATATTCCGTTTTCTTTTCAATCGTTTCTAAACAATCATGTAAATCATAATAATTATCTCCATATAAACTCATATCTATTTCATATTTATGAGCCAATGGATGAGATGAATATATGTCATGAGATAAAATATAATCTACTTTCCACTCATTTTTTTCCAATGTATCAAATGCATGTTTTGCCTCTTCTATCGTACAAATCTCATCTTTCCACCAATTTTTATGTTCTGTACGATAACATACATCATGCGAAAATCCTCCACCCATTGTAAAGAATTTATAACCATCTATATCAAAAACTTCACCACGCATCAAATGAAATACTTTAGAACGAATACGATGGACTTTACCACCCTTATATTCTTCTATAGGATATGTATTTAAGACATCAAAGTTTTCATGATTCCCATCAATAAATAAAGTATTCCAAGGAAGCGAATCTAACCATTTCAACCAAAAGTTATCTCCTGTACTTCCATCCCAGACACAACCAAAATCACCACAAATAATAACATAATCATTTTCCGTTAAAGTATCGCCAACAGTAAACTCTCTAGGATTGATTTTATGAATATCTTGTTCTCTATGAATGTCGCCAGTTATATAAATCATGAATTCCCCTCCAACAACGTTTTTACATTATAGCACAGACGTTCACACGTTAACAATCAAATGACAATTGTAATTTATGTAAATTAATGAAAATTAATTTACATTTTATTACATTTTGTGTTGACATGTTTTTCAAGATGGTATATTATACAACCACAAATATTCAAAGCTGTGAACAAGACATGACTTTAAGCAAACCTGGTCATAGAGAGTATCAAATTTGGTGAAATGATAACGATGGTCCTTAGAGCTATCCCTTGTGAGCTAATCATTTGAAATAATAGTAAAATGATTCGTCTTTCGCGTTAAGAAGTTTTAAGTGGCAACAAAGGTGTTGCAAACTAAGTGGTACCACGGAATAATATTAGATTTCGTCTTAGATAGACGAGGTCTTTTTTTTATTATTTGAATATTTGAATAGAAAGTTTTAAGGGAGGAAAGTTATTATGAATGGTCTATTATTATTAGCTATTGCTGCTGCATTATTGCTAACAGCCTACTTAGTTTATGGACGATATTTAGTTAAAACATGGGGAATCGATCCAAAAGCTAAGACACCTGCATATGAAAAGGAAGACGGAGTTGATTATGTTCCAAGTAACAAATGGGAAGTATTTGGACACCAATTCTCTTCAATTGCCGGAGCCGGTCCAGTAACAGGTCCAGTACTTGCGATGGTATTTGGATGGTTACCTGCTTTTCTATGGGTAATGGTCGGAGGCATCTTCTTTGGAGCCGTACAAGACTTTGGTGCTCTATACGCATCTGTTAAATCTCATGGTAAATCTATGGGACAAATTATTGAAACTTATATTGGTAAAACAGGACGTAAATTATTCTTCTTGTTCTGCTGGTTATTCACTTTATTAGTAATTGCTGCATTTGCCGACATGGTTGCAGGATCATTAAATGGATATAATGCGGCTGGTGCACAATCATTACCTAGTGGAGCTGCAAGTTCAATCACAATTCTATATGTATTTGTAGCTATCGCATTTGGTTTCTTCTTAAAGAAAACAGGACTTTCTGGGTGGAAACAAGCTGTACTTGGTATCGCATTAATCGTTGCGATGCTAGCATTAGGAATCGCATTCCCAGTTTACTTCACTAAACAGACATGGGTATATCTAGTATTCGTTTATATCTTCTTTGCGAGTGTTACACCTATCTGGGTATTAAAACAACCACGTGACTATTTGACTACATTCTTATTCATCGGAATGATCGTTGCTGCTGTTGTTGGTGTATTCGTATCAAATCCAACAATTACATCTCCTGCATTTACAGGATTTAAATCTGCAACTGGAAGCTATATCTTCCCAACATTATTTGTCACTGTTGCTTGTGGTGCTGTTAGTGGATTCCACTCACTTGTATCTAGTGAAACAAGTTCTAAACAAATCCGTAACGAAAGTGATATGTTACAAGTTGGATACGGAAGTATGTTACTTGAATCATTACTAGCTGTACTTGTAATTGTTGTTGTTGAATCTTTAACTAGTTTAGCTAGTAAAGGCGTATTGAATGAAACACTATCTTCTATGGCATTTGCCGATACTGCAACACCATTCATCAAATTCTCAGTAGGTGTTACTGGATTGATTTCACAATTTGGATTCCCTCAAGAATGGGGTCTATGTATTATGACAATGTTCGTTTCTGCATTAGCATTAACATCATTAGATGCCGTTGCTAGAATCGGACGTTTATCATTCCAAGAATTATTTGAAGTAAACGAAGAAGTTGAAACAAACAGTGTTGTCACTTTCTTAACAAACAAATACGTTGCTACTTTGATCACATTAGCTGGTGGTTACCTATTAAGCTTAGGTGGATACTTAAATATCTGGCCATTATTCGGTAGTGCTAACCAATTGCTTGCTGCCATGGTATTAGTTTCATTATCTGTATTCTTAAAAGTTACAGGACGTAAGGGATACATGTTATATGTACCTATGGTTATGATGTTAGTTGTAACAATGACAAGCTTAGGAATGTCCGTATACAACATCTGCTTAAAGTTATTCGTAACTGGTGGATTTGCATTTATGACAGACGGATTACAATTATTCTTTGCTATTCTATTAATGGCATTAGGATTGATGATCTTCATTGGTTCTGGAAAGAAATTGGTTCAACCTGTTGAAAAGGCAAAACTTCAAGAACAAGAACAAAACGCATAAAACTATCAAGACCGCATCAAGCGGTCTTTTTGAATATTTAAAAGCAGGGATAAATTAAACTTTAAAAGTCATAGGGATTTTAGCTCTGAGAAAGAGATAACCTTTAAACACTTTTAGGGTTTACTTCTCTATCTTTTTTGTTACAGTATTTTTAGAAGGGATTGAACGTAAATAAAAAAATAGAAATCTTGCCGACCAAAGTTTGCGATTTCTATCCATCCTCTAAGACAATATTATGATACTATAAATTTCCAACGGTCTCAACATAGTTATCAAGCTTTTGTTGCTTCGATTGATCTGCTTTCTTTACATTGTCTTGTTTGTGGTGTCGTTGGTATTTTTATTTTTAATGGCCAAATTAAAAGGATCAGTTTATACTGACCCTTATTCAACACCAATAATAAATGAGTAAACCGGTTGATTTCCTTCATGGATTTCAACTTCTGCATCACTGTTATCTTCGATATAAGCAACAATTTCTTCAGCCTGTTCTTCTGTAGCTGTATCTCCATAAATCAAAGTAACAAGTTCACTATCATCATCTAGCATTTTATCCAACAATTTTTTTGTTGCTTCCATGCAATCTGGACAAGATACACAAATATCTTTTCCAAAAATACCCATATATTCATCTTTTTTAATTTCAAGACCATCATATGTTGTATCTTTGATCGCATAAGTCACTTCACCAGATTTAACATTTTCAATAGCCTCATTCATTTCAGCTAAGTTATCTTCTAATTCAACATCTGGATTAAACATAACACAAGCACTTAATCCTTGTGGAATTGTTTTACTTGGAAGTACATGAATATCTTGATCCGAACATACTTGTGCAGCCTGACTTGCAGCTAAAACAATATTTGAGTTGTTCGGCAAAATGAAGATATGATCTGCATTCAACTTTTCAACGGCTGAAACAAAATCTTCTGTACTAGGATTCATTGTTTGTCCACCACCGACAACAATATCAGCTCTAAGTTCTGTGAACATCTTCTTGATTCCATCACCAGGAGCTACGGTAATAATGGCATATTTTTTGTGTTCTGCCATTTTTTCCTCTTCTTCTTTTTCAATAATGTTGTCATGCTGTTCTTGCATATTTTCAACTTTTAATTTAATAAAACGACCCTGACGGCGTCCCATTTTAATAGCTGTAAATGGTTCTAATGTATGAACATGAACTTTTACTAAATCCTCATCTTGTACACAAACAATTGAATTACCAATTGTAGCTAATTCATCTTTAAAGCTAGTTTCAGAGAAATGACGAATACCATTTTCAGATAGCTTCAAAATAAATTCTGTACAGAAACCATATTCTTCTTCTCCACCTTCAACTTTTGTTTGAGCACTCTCACCAGCTGCTTTTGCACCTTCAAGTTGAACTGGCTGACCTTCCATAGCTGCAAGGAAACCTTCTAAGATTACACAAAGTCCTTTTCCACCACTATCAACTACACCTACTTCTGCAAGTACTGGTAATAATTCAGGTGTTCTTTGTAAAGAAGCATTGGCTTCATCCACCATCTTTTTCATCACATCCATGCAGTCTGTTACTTCTTCTGTAGTAGTATATGCATATGTATAGTCTGCAGCTTCACGAACTACTGTTAAAATCGTACCTTCTACTGGACGCATAACAGCACGATAAGCAACACGACTACCATTCACTAAAGCGTGAGCCAATTGTGACGCATCCATATCATCTAAGTCTTCCACAGCTTGATAGATTCCTCTAAAAATCTGTGAAGTAATAACACCTGAGTTACCGCGTGCTCCCATTAATAATCCACGAGATAACGTTTTCGCAATATCTTTTACAGAATCCGAATTTGTTTTAAGAGCTTCCTTTACACCATTTGATACAGTTAAATGCATATTCGTTCCAGTATCACCATCTGGTACAGGAAAAACATTCAATGCATCAATTTCGGCTGAATGATTTGATAAATTATTCATGCCGGATTCCAGCATCTGTTTAAATAATACACCATTGATTTTTTCCATTTTTAACCCCTACTTAACTGCACGTACACCTTGAACATAAATGTTTACAGCGTTACATTTAACTTCCAAAGTCTTTTCCAATACATATTTAACGCGCTTTTGTGCTTCATATACAACTTCGCTTAATTTAATTCCTTGCAATGCGATAATATAAAGATTTAAAACCAAACCCGTTTCATCTTGTGTCACAACAACACCACGAGCGTAATTTTCCTTTTTCAATAATTCTGCCCAGCCATCCTTCAATGTTTTCTGGCTTGCCATACCTACAATACCGTAACATTCAGTAATTGCACCACCTGCTAAATTGGCAATCGCATCTAATGAAATTTCGATATTTCCGTATTCTGTTGATTTATTAATAGGCATAATAAAACCTCCTGTTTTTATTAATTATACTCTACTTAAAATATAAACACAAATCCTAATACGCTTCTACAAAGCTTTGTGAATCCTCATCCCAATAATAATATGTCCCATTTTCATCATAATATTCATCGGTATTCGGATCATAATACATACCTATAGCTTCATGATAATATACTCCCGTATTCTCATCATAAACCCACTCCGCCTCATTTTCTGTTTCTTCATTATCTGGCTGTTGTTCTTGATTCTCAGTTTCTTGTGATGTTTCTGTTTCCGCTTTTTCAGAAGTCTTTTTTTGCTCTTCTTCCTTTTTCTTAGAATTCAAATCCTCACAATTTACTTTTTCAATCGTAGAATGTGTAGAATCTAAAACCAAACATACCGACTGTCCCTTAAGTTTCGTCAATACACTTTGGTATTTTGAAAGCATTTTTATACTATTTAAATTCGTATAAACAATATTACCATCCTGCATCGTGATCTTAAACATATTTTTATCGTAACTCGTTTTATAAGGTACAATTTCCGCAAATTTTTCAATTAAGTCACGAGTTAAAATCTTACTATGCTTTTGAAATTGTTCACACAATTGTTTACGTTGTTTCGCATTAAAATCGGACAATAAAGGAAAATGCACAATCATATTCAAATATTGTTCTTCAATTTCAATTGAAGTTCCATCCTGAAACAGTGCAAAATTTTTATCACCCTTTACATAATAGCCAACAATCAATTTTTCTTGCACATCAAAAGTCAATTTACGATTCTTCTTTGATACTTTACAAGACTGTACAAATGGCATCTTCTCTACTCTTTTTTCAAATAGAATAGAAGGTACAAAATAAAGACGAGTTTTTGTACTCACGTTTGCCAAATCATAAACTTCGTTATCTGATAAATAGTAATTATTTTTACACGACAAAACTTTGACATGGGAATCTGTAGAAAAGTAATACACAAAAACACTAGCCACCATCATAAAAACAAAACTAAAAATAATTGTTTGTTTGATGGTTAGCTTTATTTTTTTCTTTACCAATACAACTGCTCAACTTCCGTTACCATGTCAATATCATATTCTTTTTTAGCCTTGACTTTGATTTCATGAATTAAATCACGAACATCTTGAGCTGTAGCTGTCAAATCATCATTCACAATAAAATTGCAATGTTTTTCACTTACCTTAGCTCCGCCAACTTTATGTCCACGTAAGCCTAAATCTTCAATCAATTTCCAAGCAGGAATTTCTTCTGGATTTCTAAAAACACTTCCTGCACATGGCTTATCCAATGGTTGTGCGCTCATTCTTCTTTCGCGTCTAGCATCCATTAAATCACGAATATCATTTTGATTTCCTTTTTCTAATTGGAAACGACCCACTAAAATAGTCCAATCTTTATGTGATTGAAAAATAGAATGGCGATATGCATAATCCAATTCATCCTTCTTCATCCAACAAATTGTATTATCTTTTAAAACACATACATCCACTAAATGATTTGCCATATTATCTTTATAGGCACCTGCATTCATATACAGACATCCCCCAATAGAGCCTGGAATACCACTTGCCCATTCCAATCCTGTCAACGATCTTTTCATGGCTTCTACCGCCATATTTATAATTGAACATCCTGCTTGTGCCACTAAAATTCCATCTGGTTCAAAATAAAAGTCATTCAGAGTACGATCTAAATTTATAATTGCACCATGAAAATCCGTATCTGAACATAAAACATTTGATCCACGTCCAAGTACATAATATGGAATATTTTCTTCTGCAAGTATATCGAGTACACACATCAAAGCTGTACAATTTTTTGGATAAATATAATAATCTACAAAGCCACCAATCTTAAAAGTTGTATGTTTCTTCATAGATTCATGTTCTAAAACTTCTGCATACGTCATTAAACGATCCTTAATGCTCATATTACTTCCCCTTTTTACATATATTTTTTAATAAATCTATAATATCATATGCCGCATTTGGTTTTCCCATCTGCAAAGCATGCTCATGCGTTTCTTTATATACCACAGGATTTGCGTATAAAGAAACAATTTGTCCCTGCAATGTTTCTGCATTTAAATCTTTTTCTTCAATAATACGACAAGCCTGTTTTTTTAGCAGCATGCTCGCATTATAAAATTGATGGTTGTTTGCCACATAAGGACTTGGTATCACAATAGATGGGATACCTAAAGCTGTTACTTCTGCAAGCGTAGTTGCTCCTGCACGACAAACCATTCCATCTACATGTCCATATATACGTAAAGTATCTACATATGGTACAACATGAATATTTTTTTGGTTTTCAAACAAATTCAAATCTTGCGAATTATCTTTTCCGCAGACATACAAAAATTGTAAATCACCATCAACATCCTTTAGAGCACTCTTCATCAATTCATTTACTGAACTAGAACCTAAAGAGCCCATAACAATAAGAATGGTCTTTTTATCTAAATCTAAGCCGAGTGATTTAAAATAGTCTTCATCAAATTTTGCTTCTTTAGCAATTGTAGCTCTTGGATTTCCAAGCATGTGAATCTTTTCCTTAGGAAAAACCTCATTGCACTTTTCATAACAAGTTATAATCGCATCCACTTTTTTCATAACAAGCTGATTTGCTTTTCCAACAATAGAATTTTGTTCATGGATTACAGTATGGATACCTAAAGAATGAGCTGCC
>ULXS01027726.1_pt1 | contig 10750 bp, 6 predicted proteins | sample 1961421 | NCBI WGS metagenome assembly ULXS01 (sample SAMEA4835842, study PRJEB28245) | human gut metagenome | biome: gut microbiome; material: fecal sample | place: Denmark | collected 2008
GAGCGTGACCGTATTGGGAACCGGATTTAATGTGATGGCTTATCCGGAGGAGATGGAGGCGGCAGTAACTTTAGTGCATGGAAAGGTCGGGGTGCAGACGGACCATCGGCAACAGATCTTACAACCTGATGAACAATATGTTTATCAGACGACTACCCGGCGGGGAACGGTTAGAAAGGTAGATGTGTCGCAGTATGTCGACTGGAAAGATGGAATCCTGAATTTTGATTCGATGCCTTTGGAAGAACTCACTCGCAGGCTGGGCCGTTGGTACGATGTGGATTTCTTTTTTGTTGCTGAAGAACTGAAAACTTTGAAATATTCCGGTGCTTTTAAGAAATATAATGATATACGTTATGTTTTGAATATTATAGAAGAGATTACGAATGTTCAATTTGTTTTGAACGAGAGGACTATTGTAGTAAATAGAAAATAAAAAAATCGGTGCGTGTTGGAAGCGCGCACCGACAAATCTTCCCCTTGGGGAAATAAATTTAATAATTAATTTACAAATTTATGAAAAAAGTGCGAATTGGTGGTTTGCTCTGCCAAAAAACAAGCCGCGTAAATTATTTGGGGTGATGAAATTACCCTTTTTGATGTGTGTCTTTTTTGCGACTTCAGTCTCGGCAGAGGTTTGGGCACAGCAACGGTTGACTATGCGGTTGGGTGAAACCGGACTAAAAGAGGTATTTAAAGAAATCCAGCGTCAGACAAATAAGGCGGTCGTGTATAATGACGATCAGTTGACTTTGAGTAAGAAAGTAAAAGCAAATTTTACCGATGTAGAACTGGAAGAGATATTGAAACAAGTGTTGCAAGGCCAGGGGATGTCGTATAAATTCATGGACGATTATATTATACTGGTAAAACAGCCAGCAACACCGCAGCATGTCGAAGAAGTAACGGTAAAAGGCAAGGTGACTGATAAGGAAGGGATGCCTTTACCGGGAGTAACTATCGTATTGAAAGGCACGACGATAGGTACCGCCTCCGATGTCGATGGGAATTTTTCCTTAAATATTCCGAAAGCGGGAATGGTGTTACAATTTTCTTATGTCGGAATGAAAAATAAAGAATTAACTGTTCAGGGGAACGGGGAGTTCAATATAGTTATGGAATATGATCAAAGCGATCTGGATGAGGTGGTGGTGATCGGTTACGGTACGGCTACGAAAAAAGATTTGACCGGAGCAGTAGCCCGTTTTGACTCTAAAATTATCGAGGAGTCTACTGCAACGAATATTGCCCATATGATGCAGGGACAGGTGGCCGGTTTGAGTATCCTGAATGGCGACGGTTCGCCGGGTAGCGCTGCCCGGCTGGAAATTCGGGGTGTACCTTCCCTGACAGGAGCTTTGGCTCCGTTGATTGTCGTGGACAATGTGCCTATGCCTTCGGATTTCGATATTAATGAATTGAATCCCGATGATGTACAGAGTATCGATATTTTGAAGGGGGCTTCTTCAGCAGCGATATATGGGTCCCGGGGAGCTGCCGGAGTCATTATGATTACGATGAAAGCCGGACAAAGAAATCAGAAACCGATTATTAATTATAGTTATGATTACAGTGCTACCCGTCTGGTATCGGATGTAAATACGCTGAATGCTGACGAGTACAAGATGTTGTTTTTGGAGGCGATCACAAATTCCGCTAAAGCCGATGGGTTTGAGGATGTAAATCTGTATCCGATGTATCAGAAGGTCACGGCTCCCGGATATTTCGGTGAAGAAGATACTCCCTGGATGAAACATATCATGCGTAATGGCTCTACTCAGCAACATCGGCTCTCCATCCGGGGTGGAAGCCAGGATTTCGGATATTATGCTTCTTTTGGATATGCTAACGAAGAAGGAATGGTAAAAGCTGCTGATTTTCAGAGATATACTTATGCGTTGGGTTTTGATGCCGATATCAATAAATGGATAAAAGCGAATGCAAAATTCTCCGGTACTACTTCTGACCGGCATGTGAACGGCGCTTCTTTGTCAACAGCAGCTGCAGCACGACCGGATATACCGGCTTATAATGAAGATGGGTCCTTGTATTTGCATCCTTATATTTCCGGAGGGAAGGTGTATTATGTTAAGAATCCGATTATTGAGATGACGGAAAATACGACGACTTATAGTCAGGATAATTTCAGATTGACGGGGAACCTTGAATTTCAGATTCTGCCGGAATTGAAACTTTTGACCCAGTATACGTATCAACGCCGGAAAGGAGAAGAGAGTTCTTATGCTTCCAGTAATACCCAAGAGGGTAGTGGTTATTGGGGAGATCAGAAAGGTGTCGGACGCTGGGCATATTCTGCCGGGCAAACCATGGAGTTCGAAGGCCGGTTGACTTACAACAAGACTTTTAATGAGAAACACAGCCTGAACGCTTTAGGGGCCATCGTATATAATAAGGACCGGCAGAATAATACCTATTTTAAGTTACGGGATTTCCCGGACGATGAGGTACAGAATGGAATCTGGCAAGGCAGTGATTTGGTGGATTATGGAGGGAAAGGTGGTTCAGCTGTCGGTTCGGTGATGTTTTCTTATATTGCCCGTGCCGAGTATAAGTTTATGAACCGTTACTTGTTGACAGGTACTTTCCGTGCCGATGGTTCTTCCCGGTTTGCCCCTAAATATCGTTGGGGTAAATTCCCGTCAGTGGCTGCGGCCTGGATTGTGTCGGAAGAAGATTTTCTGCGGGAATCGAATATTTTCACTTTCCTGAAACTGAGAGGAGGATGGGGTAAAACCGGAAATGCTTATGTCGGTGAGTATGGCTGGAGAACACTTTATGAAAATGCGGACTATGAGAATCAGCCTGCCACCCGGCCTTCACAAATCGGGAATGACCGTTTGAAATGGGAAGCTACCGAACAGGTCGATCTGGCACTTGATTTTGGATTCTTACCCAACCAGCGGATTTCCGGAACTTTAGGTTTTTATAAAAAGAAAACGGATGGTTTGTTGTATGCTTATACTATGGCGTTGAGTACAGGCCTGGAGACTACACAGATTAATTTTGCCAATATCGAGAATAAAGGTATCGAATTTGAAATAAAAGCTAATATTATTGATAATAAGGATTGGAATTGGTTCGTTGGCTTTAATATCGGGAAGAATAAAAATAAAATTACGGATATCGATGCCGAATATGTTTCTTATCCTGGGAGCAGTTATCTGGGAAATACAGTGATTCAGGAAGGCAAGAGCTTGGGTTTGATCTACGGGTATAAGACAGATGGTATTTTTCAGACACAGGAGGAAGTGAACCGTTATGAGGCTTTGAATCCGGATCAACCTTACCAGGAGGCTTACGGACGGAAAACGATGCCCGGCGATTTGAAATATGTAGATTTGTCTGGAGATGGGTATGTAAATAAAGTCTCCGGTTCCACTGAAGATAAAACGGTGATCGGTTGTTCCCGGCCCGATTTTGAGGGAGGATTTGCTACCCGTTTGTCCTGGAAAGGATTGAAATTAAGTGTTCAGGGAACATTTAGCCATGGTGCGCAGAAAATCTGGATGGGAGAAGCCAATATGTTCAATATGGCGGAGAATCAAAATACACAGAGCACAGCGTTGAAAAGGTGGACACCCGAGAATCCTTCGAATAAATATCCGAGCATCAGGTATAATTTTTATTATAATGACTTTGGAGATAATGCGGTATACGATGCTTCTTATGTGAAAATACAGAATATAAATCTTGAATACAGCCTGCCGCGGCACTGGGTGGATAAAACCAGGATTTTCGGTAATGTCAGCATATTTGCCTCTGCAAATAATGTGTATACCTTTACTTCTTATCCGGGTCCTTCTCCGGAGTCTTTCAGTACGGATGCGATCGAAGGCGCTTCTGTCGATAACGATATGTATCCGACAACGCGAACATTTAATTTCGGAGTAAAAGTAACTATTAAATAAGCATGATTATGAATAAGATATATAGCAGTTTGTCGTTGATACTTTTGCTGCTGACATTAGGAAGTTGTGACAGTATGTTCGATAATGAAATTCCGCCTCATGATTTGGTGGGAGATAATGCGATTACCAGTGAATCTTCGGCAAAGGTCGCTTTGAATGGGGTATACTCCTACCTGGAGGGATGGGGAACATGGAGTGCCTATTACATTTGTGATAATGAATTCCGTACAGGATTGTTAGATCCTACAGCTTTTTATCGTTCAAAAACGGAAGGGGAACAATTACCCCGTTTGCAGGTATTGGATGATAATTCTGATGCGGAGAATCCCTGGAAGAGTGGTTATAAGATTGTGAATTCGGCCAATAATTTCATCTATTATACCGATCGTTTACCGGAAAGTGCTTTCGGGCCGAACCGTAAGACGGAAATGTTGGCCGAAGCCCGTTTCCTGAGGGGCTTCGCGCATGCTTTTTTGTTACGGAAATACGGATATTTCTGGGATCTCGACAGCCGGTTAGGGACGATTATACGCCTGGAACCTTCTTCGCTTTCCAACAACAATCAGGCAAGAGCTACAGTCAAAGAATCTTATGAAAAGATTTTTGAAGATTTGGACTATGCCATAAAATATGCTCCGGCATTTTATTCCAGGTACCGTGTGTGTGCTACTTTCGCGAAAGCTTTTAAAGCCGACTTACTGATGAACCGGGGGGCTGATGGCGATTATAGCGAAGCCATCCGTTTGGCAAATGAAGTGATCGGTAGTGCGGAGTTTGGAATGGAGGATACTTATGCTGATATTTTTCAGCATGGATATGACTCGAAAGAGTTATTGTTTACCCGTTTCATGAAGAATCCTCCTGCGATGGATGATAATGTGGGGAGTTTGTTTAAAATGTTCGGTGGCGGGACTTATCAACCGTCGAGTGCGTATCTTGCGGTTTTTCCGGAAGAGGATCCCCGGTATGAAGTGACTTTCGATTCTCTGGAATTTACTAATCTGAACGGGGAAAAATATAAAAGACAAATCTGGAAGAAGCATTATGTATCCACCGGCGACTGTCCGATGTATTATATGCGTGTAGCTCAGATGTACCTGATCAAGGCGGAAGCGATGTTACGGACCGACAGTCCTGTGAAAGACGTGGTGGATGTCCTGAATATTGTCCGTAACCGGGCAGGAGCTACGCCGTTGAAAGCATCGGATTATCCGGACCGGGAAAGTCTGATGAATGAAATCTTCAATGAAAATCTCCGGGAAATCGGTATGGAGAATGGAGCCTTGTACTATCTTGCCGTGCGGATGAGAGTCGGAGGCAAACGGCTGTTGAAAACCTGGAACGATAATTATGAAAAAGACGATCAGCTTTGTTTCCCGATACCGCGTGCTGAGTTTGAGCATAATACCAGTGTAGAACAAAAACCACTTTAATCGATTAAAGTATAGAATTATGAAAAAGATATATTTATTATTGTTACCGGTTTTGTTTTTATGGGGAAGCTGTTCTATGGATGATGTATTGGAATCCAATGGGGAGCTGAACCTTACCGTCATAGAAACCAATAATCCTATTAAAGCCGAACCGGGAGAAACAGTTGTATTTCAGTTTGTCGCTTCAACCAGTAAAGGAGAATTGAGCCGGATCGAGATTACCTCGGAAGATGGAATCCGGCCTATCGTGGAAGACGTTACTTTTGCTATGGTGGATGAAGATAAAGCATTATCCTTGGATAGTGAAGGCTATTTTTCCCGGGAGATATCTACCGTATTGGTGAAATATCCGTTGATTATGCCGGATGACGAATCGCTGCGTGGTAAAAGTCTGGGCATAAAACTGAAAGTTACCCGGAATGACGGAACCACAAAAGTGTTGGATCAGAAATTTGAGATGATCAGGTACATCAATAACCGCCATGGCATAACAATGACTGGAAAGAACGTGGCATGGCTGTATAATCCGACAGAAGATGTGGTTTATGATATGGCCGATTATAAAGCTCATTTGAGTGAGATCGATGTCATATTGTATGTTGACAACGATTCTAAATATTATTGTTTGAATCCGGCAGCATCAGAGACAGAAGATATTATGCACGGGCTGGGATATACCGATTATAAAGCTTCTGAAATGAATACAACGAAGTTTATGGGAGGAATAACTTTGAACTTTATGTTGATAACGGAAAAAGAGTTATCCGGGCTGGTGATATCGGACGGAGTAGATAAGTTGACTATGGCGAATAATGCTACGTGTGGATTTGTGACAGAAAGTGGCCGTAAAGGTTTTGCCAAACATTTGTATAAAAACCCGAGTCGTGTATTCCTAACGAAAATGCAGATCGGCAATAATGAATGACAAGCATGTTATGAAACCCTCATGTACATTTGTATACCAGAGAAAATGACGCTGGAATGAGGGTTTCATACAACCACTTTCAGACTATTCGTATATTTTTCTTCCTTTTTTAATTCTTTTTCTACCTCGATAGGTGTAATATTGACTATTTTTGAGCAGAATAAATTGGCATTTAATATTATAATTTATGAAAAAACTGTTATTGTGTCTAGGCTTATGCCTTTCTATGACAACGTTTGCTCAAAAGAAGGAATGGCTCGATCCGGAGTTGAATGCGATCAACCGTGCACCGGCAAGGGCGGATTATTTTGCTTATCCTTCCAGGGAAATGGCTGAGCAAGGAGTAAGAGAAGAATCATCCAATTTTCTATCATTGAACGGGATGTGGAAGTTTAACTGGGTAAAGGATCAAACCGAACGGCCTGTAAACTTTTATCGGTTGGATTTCGAGGATCAATATTGGGTGGACTTCCCGGTGCCCGGAATCTGGGAAATGAATGGATACGGAGATCCCTTATACCGTAATTCGGGTTATGCCTGGTCGAATCAGTTTACACCTGATCCTCCGAAAATAGAAACGGTGAATAATCATGTGGGCTCTTATCGAAAAACCGTTGAAATTCCTGCTTCATGGAAAGGACAGCAGGTGTTTCTGCATGTAGGCTCTGCCACTTCGAACTTATATGTATGGGTGAATGGAAAATTTGTCGGTTATAGCGAAGATAGTAAGCTGGCAGCCGAATTCGATATAACCGGTTATGTACGGCCGGGAAAGAACCTGATCGCGATGCAGGTATATCGTTGGTGTGACGGGAGTTATCTTGAAGATCAGGACTTTTGGCGTTTATCCGGAATTGCCCGGGGAGCTTGGTTGTATGCCCGGAATCCGTTACATCTGAAGGATATTTTTATCACTCCCGATTTGGATGAGGCGTATCGTGACGGGTCTTTGAATGTCGTGGCCCAAGTGTCCCGGAACAGCGGGACAGTGGAACTCGAATTGAAAGATAAAGCAGGAAATATCGTAGAAAAAACGAGTGTCAAGCCCGATGGAAAAGGAATTGTGCGTACCGAAATGGCAGTGAAAAATCCGGCAAAATGGAGTGCTGAAGAGCCTAATCTGTATACTTTGTTGCTGACTTTAAAAAATAATGCCGGAAAAGTGCTGGAAGTTGTTCCGCAACGGGTCGGATTCCGGAAAATCGAACTGAAGAAAGAATTGGGGCAGGTATGGGTCAATGGGCAGCCGGTCTTGTTTAAAGGAGCCGACCGACATGAATTGGATCCTTTGACCGGATATCAGGTATCCCGGGAGAGAATGATCGAGGATATACGGGTGATGAAGGAGAATAATCTGAATGCCGTGCGGACGTGTCATTATCCGGACGATCCCGAATGGTATAACCTTTGTGACGAATATGGGTTGTATGTCGTGTGTGAAGCCAATATCGAATCTCATGGGATGGGGTATGGCGAACGGACACTGGCCAAGGAACCGGCTTATGCCAAGGCTCACCTCGAAAGAAATCAGCGGATGGTGGAGACTTTTAAAAATCATCCTTCGATTATTTTCTGGTCGTTGGGAAATGAAGCCGGTGACGGACCGAACTTTGTGGCTTGTTACGACTGGATCAAACAGAGAGATGGCAGCCGTCCTGTACAATATGAACAGGCAGGACGCAGAGCTCATACGGATATTGTTTGTCCGATGTATGCCGACCTGAATTGGATGGAAAATTTCGCTAAGAGTGGGGATTCACGACCACTGATTCAGTGTGAATATGCGCATGCCATGGGAAATTCTTTGGGCGGTTTTAAAGAATATTGGGATTTGATCCGGAAATACCCGAATTTGCAGGGCGGTTTTATCTGGGATTTTGTAGATCAGGGACTTCGGAAGTATACGGCAGACGGCGCAATGATTTATGCTTACGGGGGAGATTACAACCGCTACGATGCTTCGGATAAGAATTTTAACTGCAACGGTTTGATCAGTCCGGACCGGGTGCCGAATCCCCATATGTATGAAGTGCGGAAAATGTATCAGTCGATATGGACTACACCGGCAGCTCTTAGGAAAGGAATCGTAAATGTGTATAATGAGAATTTCTTTACCGATCTTTCGGACTATTACCTGGAGTGGCAATTGTTGCAGAATGGAGAGCCGGTGAGACAGGGGGTTGTGATGGATTTGCAGATCGCCCCGCAACAGACACAATCGGTCGTATTGGGGTATAAAGAAACGGATCTTCCTGCTGAAGGTGAAATTCTGCTGAATGTGACCTATCGCCTGAAACAAGCCCGGCAATTACTTCCGGCAGGTTATGCGGTTGCGGAAGAACAATTGGAGATTGCCCCTTATCCTTTGTTTCAGGTTGAATTGGCCGAAACCGGGCAAAAGGCTTCTCTGTATGAAGATTTGGTACATGCTGTCGTGAGTGCCGGAGAAGTACAGGTGACTTTTGGAAAATGGTCCGGTTGGATAGAGGGGATCAGTCTGAATGGGTATGAGATGATCGAATATGGATATGCTTTACGGCCCAATTTCTGGCGGGCTCCGACAGATAATGATTTCGGGGCGAATCTTCACCGCCGCTTTGTGGATTGGAAGAATCCCGGATTGAAATTGAAGAGCTTTAAGGCAGAGGAACAAGGCAATCGGGTTCAGGTGGTGACCACTTATGAATTACCCCGATTGGCAGCTGTATTGACCATGACTTATCTTATCGGTGGAAATGGGGAGATTCGGATCAGTGAACAGCTTGCTGTCGACAAGGAGAAGAAAGATATGCCCCACCTGTTCCGTTTCGGTATGCAACTGGTGATGCCGGGCAGATTCGACCGGATCGATTATTATGGCCGGGGACCTGTTGAGAATTATGACGACCGGAATGAGAGTCAGCGTCTGGGCCGTTACCGTCAGTTGGTGAAAGATCAGTATTATCCTTATATCCGTCCGCAGGAATCCGGTACGAAATCGGATATCCGTTGGTGGAAACTGACCGATATCGATGGACGTGGTTTGGCTATTCGTTCGGATGTTCCTTTCTCAGCCTCTGCTTTGAATTATTTGCCGGAAGACCTGGATGACGGTTGGGACAAAGATCAGCGGCATTCCGGAGAATTGAAACCACGTGGATTGACCACCTTGTCTTTTGACCTGAAACAAATGGGATTGGGATGTATCAATAGCTGGGGTGCCTGGCCGTTACAACCTTATCTGTTGCCTTATCAGGACTATACTTTCCAGGTGGTGATTACGCCGATTCGGAAATACTGAACTCAAAAATAGGATTTTGTTGTTTAGGAACTTTCAGTTTGCCCGACTGTCGTGTAAACTGAAAGTTCTGTTAAAAGAATCCTTAAGCCTTGATTCGAATTTAGGCAGTGATATCCATATTACAGGTATAAATCTGCGATTTTATTCCGGATACCTAAGGTTATTTTCCTTTTACTTCCGGTTTTCTTTGACGACGACGATGAAGACTGCTATAATAATGAGTAGCATGCCTAAAATACCGCCTATCGTTGAAGTCTCATGGAAAACAACTATACCGATAAAAACAGCGGTCAACGGTTCCATCGCTCCGAAGATCGAAGTTAGTGTGGGACCGATATGCTTGATTGCTTTGACTAAGGCCATATTGGAAATAGCGGTTGCCGGTAAAGCCAGGCCTAGAATATAAAGCCATACCTTTCCTTGGGTTTCTAACCGGATGCCTTCTGTAAGGTACCCGCCGATAATGAAAAACAACGCCCCTAATCCCATGACATAACAAGTGAGTACGGTGGAGTTGATCGCTACAGCCCGTGTTTTCCGGACTCCGATGATATAACCTCCGTAAGAGAAAATAGAGATGCAGGCGCAAATAATACCTACCGTCACGTTGGCGTTATAACCTGCTATATTGCCTGAAGATAAGAGGATTGCTCCGAGAATGGATAGGAGTACTGCCGAAATGACCCAGCCGGATTTTTTCTCATGGTAGAAAAAAATCATGGCCAGCGCTACAGCTAAAGGATACATAAAATGAATTGTCGAAGCTACACCGCTGGCAATATTCTGATAGGCGATCACCAGGCTGAATGAGGTCGTTGCCCGAAACAGGCTTAACAAAAAGACGACCCCGAAATCCTTTTTACTTAACCGGAAATTACACCCGGCCAATAGGCCGAATCCGATCAGGCAAAGGGAAGCGATCCCTCAACGGTAGGTCAATACTTCAAAAGATGAATAGCCGAAGCTTAGTAGGGTCAGCGTAAAAAAAGGGGCCAGTCCGAAAGTCGAAGAGGAGACGATAGCATATAGGATACCTTTAATTCTGTTCATGAACGTATGAATTTTTCAGTTGCGCAAAGATAAGGCTTTGAGTGAAAATCAGAAAAGGGTGAGATCGGTTTTCAGACTTTTCATTTCCCGTTCTTTGATGGTATCATCGGTACTGAATTATCCGGTTAGTTAG
>ULXS01023470.1_pt1 | contig 10722 bp, 7 predicted proteins | sample 1961421 | NCBI WGS metagenome assembly ULXS01 (sample SAMEA4835842, study PRJEB28245) | human gut metagenome | biome: gut microbiome; material: fecal sample | place: Denmark | collected 2008
GTCATCTTGCCGTCAACAACGTTCTGGACAGCTTCCTTCAGTGCGTCAACACCGACCAGATAGATGTCCTCGCCGACCTTGCGGCCAGCCTGCTCGATGGACTGCAGAGCGCCCAGAGCCATTGCGTCGTTGTTGCAGAAGACGACTTCGATCTTGTCGCCGTACTGTGCCAGAGCGTTTGCAACGTCCTGCTGTGCGGTGGTCTGGTCCCAGTTGTCCAGGTACTCATACAGGCACTCGACTTCCTTGCCGGCGTCGGTCAGAGCCTTGATGGAGTACTCGGTACGATACTGTGCATCGATGTTTTCGGGGTCGCCCTTGCACATGATGTAGGTGATCTTGCCGTCGCCGTTGATATCGCCCTGGGTAGAGGTCTCCAGGATCAGCTCGCCCTGATAAGTACCAGACTGACGTGCGTCTGCACCAACGTAGCAGCACTTGCCAGCGTAGGAATCCAGAACGGCCTTGTCAGGCTCACGGTTGATGAAGACGATCGGGGTGCCGGAGGGAGAAATGGTATCCACGATGGTCTGAGCGGAAGTGGTCTGGACGGGGTTGATGATCAGAACGTCCACACCCTGCTGCAGGAAGGTGTTGATCTGCTCGGTCTGGGTATTCTGGTCGTTCTTGCCATCGACGATGGTGACGGCATAGCCCATATCCTTCAGGTACTCTTCCAGATCGGTGCGGTACAGGGTCATGAAGTTATCAGCAAACTGATAGATGCAGACGCCGATGTTGGCAGAGCCGTTGGTAGCAGCGGCAGAAGCAGCGGTGGAAGAAGCAACGCTGGAAGCAGCGGTGCTGGTGGAGGAAGAGCCGCCGCAAGCGGTCATAGCAGCGGCGCCCACAACAGCGGAAGCCTTCAGGAAGTCACGACGCGAAATCATTTTCATAATAATGTTCTCCTTCATTCGCATATCACAGCAAAATCGAATCGTGCGCACACCGCACGTTTCGTGATTCTGTTTGTATTATAACCGTCCGCACGACCGTTCGCAATAGAACAAGTTCACAAGAATCCAAGAAATCTTTTGTGCATCCTTCACAATTGCTTTTGTTGCATACAAGTTTCTTTTTGATATCAAGCACAATTTCTTTCAATTTTGCAACATGCGTCCAAATTCCATACAAAAGTCCATGAAATCTCTCAAAATAGTTACAGGGATCGTTCCGGTGTGCAACAATCCTATCCGATGCAAAAAAGCCCACTTTGCCCCGGTGCATAATCTGTACGCATCAAAAGGACAAAATGGGTCTTTTTTTCATTCTGCTGTTTCGCAGTTATTTTTCTTTATGTTCCCGGCGGTAACGGGTGGGGGTGACGCCGAGGGTCTTTTTGAAGATCTTGGTGAAGTAATTCACGTCCAGAATGCCCACTTCTTCGGCTACGGCGGCGATGCTGTGGTTGTTCTGCTCCAGCAGCTGGGCCGCACGGTTCACCCGCTGGGTGTTGATATAGTCGATGAGGGTGGTGCCGGTCTCCTGCTTGAACAGCGCCGACAGATACGACGGGCTGATGAAGCACATGGCCGCCAGGCTCTTCAGTGTCAGCGGCTCGGAGACATTTAGGTTGACGTAGTTCATCACCTTCTGGACGGCGGGCGAGAACTCCTTCAGCGAGTAGCGGCGGACATAGGCGCAGTAGTCCCGCACCATCTGCCACATCATCTCCTGGGGGATCTCGTCGGCCTCCTCAATGATGCGGGCGTACTTGCTGGAGATGGCGTCGATATAATAGGGGTGCACCTTGCTGGGCTCGATGGCCTTGCGCAGCAGGGTGTTGAAAACGATCATCATGTTCTTCTGCTGATAGAGCGAGCCTTCGAACCGCCCGCCGTAGGTGAAGCGGGAGTGATGGTGCATGGCCTCGATGGCGGCTTCGTCGTCGCCGCGGCACACGGCATCAAGGATGCGGTTCTCGGATTCGTACCGCTGTTCCAGCATGGAGATGGGGATATCCTTCTGGAACTTCGGCTCGTTGAAATACCGGACGTCCGGGTGGAAGCAGAAGGGCAGAAACTCCTTCAGCTCCTTCACGACCAGGTCCTCCCCCATCATCATCCCGACCAGGACCCGGATGGTCATGTAAAAATCGTTCGCCTGCAGCAGCTTGACGCCGTTGTAGTATTCCTGCACGGCATTCTCTCCGGACTCGCCCAGGTAGCGGCGGGCCCACTTGCGGGCCTTCTCACTGCGGGGGCCAAAGGTCCATGGCCCGACGAGGAAGACGGTGTTCTCCTCGTCCGGGATGCGGAAGAGGGCAAAATGCAGCTCAAAGGTACCCTCAACGAAGAGCAGCGTCTGCGCCGGGGTCTGTTCCAGCAGCAGCCGGCCGAACTCCTGCCAGTCGAACTGCGGGTCCAGCGAGCGGCGCAGGCCGTAGTCGAACTCTTCCAGTCCGTCGAACGGCGGCGTCACCCGCCGGGTGGGGATATTCTGTGCTGCCGCCAGTTTGGTGAGCACCTGTAATGGATCGACCCGCATGGCGTCTCCTTTCCTGTTTCATCGCATCTCTCACATCTCATTTGATATATCAGTATACAGTATTTTTCTGCAAGAAACAAGTGGCCGAGCGCAGAAAAAGTGCCCTGCCATCCCAAGACGGCAGAGCACTTCGTTCGATGTTTTACAAAGGATTACTTGCTGTTGCGGCGCGCAGCCAGAGCCGCCACGTTCTCTTCGACCTTCTTCTTACTCAGCGGGTAGAGGAAGACCAGCGCCAGCACGATGCACACAAAGCCGATGATGGGGGCGATGCAGGCCATATTGAAGATGCCGCGGGTGACAGCGGGGTCAAACGCAGTCGCTTCGGTGTAGCCGATGATCCCCAGCAGGGCACCGACCAGACCGGAAGAGAAGGCCTGACCCAGTTTGCGGGCGAAGGAGTAGACCGAGTAGATGGTGCCGTCCTCGCGGATGCCGCTGCGGACCTCGGCGTCGTCGATGACGTCGGTGATCATGGCCCAGATGATGGTGTTGAAGAAGCCCATGCCGATATTGGCCAGGATGTAGCAGGCCACAAAGCCCCAGACGCTGGCCGGACGCCAGATCAGGCAGACCAGCCAGACCAGAGCGGAGCAGATGCTGGAGGCCACAGCCAGCTCCTTCTTGCCGAACTTTGCAGCCAGCTTGGAAGCAAAGGGTGCGCAGACGATCAGCATGACCACCGTGCCCAGCAGGCTGGCGGTGGACTGTGCGGCAGCGCTGCCGTACACGTTGGGGTAAACGTAACCGGCCAGGCTCATGACGGTCAGCTGGCTCAGCAGGACGAAGATGGCCGCCACAATGATGCCCAGCAGCGCCCGGTTGGTGAAGATGCTCTTGAAGATGGCGGAAGCGCTCACCTTCTGGCTGCTTGCGGGGACCTCGACACGCTCACGGGTCAGCTTGAAGCAGACGATATAGCACAGGATGGCGCAGATGGAGAAGACGCCTGCGATGATGGTCATGCGGGAGCCGGACATCACCGTCTTGCCGTCCACGACGACATAGGCGACCATGGGCGTGGCCACGCCGATGACCATGTTGGCCAGCGTGGAACCGATGGTGCGCCAGGTGGACAGTTCTGCACGGTCCTTGGGGTCTGCCGAGACGGCGGAAGCCATGGAGCCGTAGGGGATGTTGATGGAGGTATAGAAGATGGAGCCCCACAGGATGTAGGTGATGAACAGCCAGGCCACCTTGAAGCCATAGGGCATCCCGGCCAGGCCGGACTGATAGATCAGGAAGGAAGCGATGGCCACCGGGCCGCACATCCGCTTGATCCAGGGGCGGAACTTGCCGTCCTTGGTTGGCTTGGAGTGGTCCACGATCTGGCCCATGCCCACATCGGTGAACGCATCCACAAAACGGGCGATCATCATCACCATGCCAACGATGGCGGCGTTGACGCCCATGACGTCGGTGTAGAACTTCATCAGGAAGCTCGACGACAGCAGGAAGGTGAAGTCGTTGCCGAAATCACCGAACATGTAGCCGACCTTATCCTTCATGCCGAAGGGGGCGGCTTTCTTCATCTCATTTGCCATTGGTTTCTCCTTAGATAAATCGATTCTTGGATTCGGTTCTCCAAACGCTGCTGCAAAACACATTGAAATATGGTTCACTGCATTTCAGCTTGTATATCAGTATTATGACAAATCTTTAGCAATCATCGTTAGAAGAATTTTTAGGTGAAAACGTAAAATTTTACGATTATTGTTTGGGCACTTTGCCAATTTTTTCATAAAATATGTGGAATCTCTTTCACTACATTTTCCTTGGCGTAGTTGATTTTAACAGTTTTCGCGGCATCGCCCGCATTATAATAGGTATTCTGCCCCGGAATCGTTCAAAATTCCCCAAAAAAGTCTGGATTTATAAAAAATTTGTTCTATTCCTTTTTCAAAAAATCTGTCATACTGATACCAGAAGATATGAGCTGCGGTATCAACCTCTCAGTCTCGCATTCGCTCGACAGCTCTCCTGATCGGAGAGCCTCTGGCGAAACCGTATCCTTTGCGGGGACTGCCAAGGCCTCCCCTATCAGGGGAGGTGGCATCGCGCAGCGATGACGGAGAGGTTTATTTCGTAGTTCAAAATGTTTTAGTATGATAAGAAATGAGGTTCCTGCAATGAACAACAAATCCCTGCTGTATCCTGTGGCTTCCACTTCCCGCCGCGTCGTCAGCCTGGACGGCATGTGGCGCTTCCGCTTCGACCCCAAGAGCGAGGGCGTCGATGCAGACTGGGCAAACGGCCTGCCGGAGTCCATCTCCATGCCCGTGCCCGCTTCCTTCTGCGACTTCTTCACCGATAAGGAATCCCGCGAGTACTGCGGCGATTTCTGGTACGAGACCGATTTCTTCGTGCCCGGCGAGTGGAGCGGCAAGGACATCGCCATCCGCTTCGGCTCTGCCACCCACCACGCCCGCGTCTTTGTGAACGGCGTCGAGGTCGCACAGCACGAGGGCGGCTTCCTGCCCTTTGACGCAGTCGTCACCGACATCGTCCGCTACAACCAGTACAACAAGCTGAGCGTCCTGCTGAACAACGAGCTGAACGAGTACATGCTGCCCGCCGGCAACACCGCTACCCTGTCCAACGGCAAAAAGGTCGCTGCCCCCTACTTCGACTTCTACAACTATGCCGGCATCCATCGCCCCGTCAAGCTGATGGCCCTGCCCGCCGAGCGCGTTCTGGACTATTCCGTCAAGCACCGCCTGACTGCGGACGGCGCCGAGGTCGATTACACCGTCACCACCAACGGCAGCCACGACGTGACCGTGGAGCTGTACGACGGCACCACCAAGGTCGCTGAGGCCTCCGGCAAGGAAGGTACTCTGGTCGTCAAGGACGCCAAGCTCTGGAACGTCCATGCCGCCTACCTGTACAACATCGTCATCCGCATCCACGACGGCAGCGCCATCGTCGACGAGTACACCGAGAAGATCGGCATCCGTACCTTCGAGATCCAGAACGGCCACTTCCTGCTGAACGGCAAGCCCGTCTACCTGCGCGGCTTCGGCAAGCACGAGGATGCAGACATCCGCGGCCGCGGCCTCGACCTGGCCACCGTCAAGCGCGATTACGAGCTGATGAAGTGGATCGGTGCCAACTGCTTCCGCACCAGCCACTACCCCTATGCGGAGGAGCTGTACCAGATGGCCGATGAGGAAGGCTTCCTCATCATCGACGAAGTCCCCGCCGTCGGCTTCATGGAGAGCACCATGAACTTCCTGGCAGCAAACCAGGGCAACGGCAAGAAGGTGGGCTGGTTCGAGAAGGACACCACGCCCCAGCTGCTGGAAAACCACAAGGACGCGCTGACCGACATGATCGACCGCGACAAGAACCACGCCTCCGTCATCGCATGGAGCATCCTGAACGAGCCCCAGTGCACCAGCGAGGGCACCGAAGCCTACTTCAAGACCCTGTTCGATCTGGCACACGAGCTTGACCCGCAGAAGCGCCCCCGCACCTACGCCATCGTCATGATGAGCCTGCCCCATAACAGCAAGGGCCAGCAGTTCGCTGACTTCATCAGCCTGAACCGCTACTACGGCTGGTACGTCATGGGCGGCATGGGCATCGTGGATGCCGAGGCCGCATTCCGCAAGGAGATGGACGGCTGGGCCAAGGTCCTGAATGGCCGCCCGATGATCTTCACCGAGTACGGTGCCGACACCATGCCCACCGAGCACAAGCTGCCCAGCGTCATGTGGAGCCAGGAGTACCAGAACGAGTACCTCGACATGAACCACAACGTCTTCGACAGCTACGACTTCGTGCAGGGCGAGCTGGTCTGGAACTTTGCAGACTTCCAGACCACCGAGGGCATCATGCGCGCCAACGGCAACAAGAAGGGCATCTTCACCCGTCAGCGTCAGCCGAAGGACGCCGCCTTCCACTTCCGCGCCCGCTGGACCAGCCTCCCGCTGGATTACAAGGGCAACAAGTAAGTTGAACCTCTCTCAAACCTTCTCATAACCATGCCAAAAGCACCCGCAGGCTCAGCGTCTGCGGGTGCTTTTGCGATTGCACTTCTTTTCTTTTTATGGTATCCTTACCTTGCGCTCCGGCCGCGAGCGTCTTTTCATTTGCAGCATAGTCGATTTTCAACGTTCTGTCAAACCGGAACAAGCCATACTTGCAAGGGAGGCTGTTTTTATGAAACGCACCGATTATATCAACTGGGATGAATATTTTATGGGCATCGCCCTGCTCACCGCCATGCGCTCCAAGGACCCCAGCAGCCAGGTGGGTGCCTGCATCGTCAGCCCGGAAAACAAGATCCTGTCACTGGGCTATAACGGTATGCCCATTGGCTGCGACGACGACGCCATGCCCTGGGACCGCGAGGGCGACCCGCTGGACACCAAATATATGTACGTCTGCCATGCCGAGCTGAATGCCATCCTGAACAGCGCCCACAACAACCTGAAGGGCGCACGGGTCTATGTGACCCTCTTCCCCTGCAACGAGTGCGCCAAAGCCATCATCCAGTCCGGCATCTCGGAGGTGGTCTACTACGGCGACAAGTACCACGACTCCGATTCCAGCGTTGCAGCACGGTTCATGTTCAAAAAGGCCGGTATCCGGCTCACCTCCTACACCCCCAGCGGGCGGAAGATCGAACTGGAGCTGTGAGCGCGCAAAGCCCTTGACCAGCGGTTTCTTCTGCTATATAATAGAAGCATCATTTCGAATAAATATTCAAGTTTTTATGAATAGAGAGGGAAATATGCAATGAGTCTGAAAAATCGGAACTTTCTGAAGCTGCTGGATTACACCCCCGCCGAGATCGAAGCGCTGCTGGATCTGGCCGCTGACCTCAAGGCCAGGAAGAAGGCCGGCATCCGCCACGATGCCCTGCGCGGCAAAAACATCGCCCTGATCTTCGAGAAGACCTCCACCCGCACCCGGTGCAGTTTTGAAGTGGCCGCCCACGATCTGGGCATGGAAGTCACCTATCTGGACCCGTCGGGCAGCCAGATCGGCAAAAAAGAGTCCATTGCGGACACCGCCCGTGTGCTGGGCCGGATGTTCGACGGCATTGAGTACCGCGGCTATGGCCAGCAGATCGTCGAGGACCTGGCCCATTATGCAGGCGTTCCCGTCTGGAACGGTCTGACCAACGAGTTCCACCCCACTCAGATTCTGGCCGACTTCCTCACCATCCGGGAGCACTTCGGCCGCCTGAAGGGCATCCATTTCGTCTACTTCGGCGACGCCCGCTACAACATGGGCAACAGCCTGATGGTGGGCTGCGCCAAGATGGGCCTGCACTTCACGGCCTGCGCCCCCAAGAAGTATCAGCCAGACCCGGCGCTCATCGCTCAGTGCCAGGCCATCGCCGCCGAGACCGGCGCGACCCTGACCTTTGAGGAAGACCCCGCCAAAGCCGCCCAGGGTGCCGATGTGCTGTACACCGACGTCTGGGTCTCGATGGGCGAGCCTGTCGAGGTCTGGGCCGAGCGCATCCACGACCTGGCCCCCTACCAGATCAACAACGCGCTGATGGCGCTGGCCGGGCCGCAGGCCGTCTTCATGCACTGCCTGCCCGCCTACCACGACCACAAGACCACCGTGGGCAAAGAGATGGGCGAAAAGTTCGGCCGCGATGCCATGGAAGTCACCGACGAGGTCTTCGAAGGCCCGCAGAGCATCGTCTTCGACGAGGCCGAGAACCGGATGCACACCATCAAGGCCGTTATGGCGGCGACCTTGGGATACGAAGGATAACGACCCATTTGCACAAAAAACGCTCCCTTGCCGTCGGCAAGGGAGCGTTTTTATCGTTTCATCGTTTCTTACAGATCATGTTTTTTGCAGAACCGCTTGCTGCCCCAGTACATCGCGCCCCAGATGACGACGGCGAGGACGAGGTAGACCGGGTTCTTCATCGAGCTGACGAGGGACTGGCCGAAGAGGGCCATCATGGCCACCATCACACCCTTGCCCAGCAGCATGGTGATGAGGTAGCGTTTTTCGTCAAAATCCGAGATGCCGAAGGCAAAGTGCATGAAGGACGAAGGGGTGAACGGCAGCACCGACAGCATGAACAGGGACGAAACGTCGAACCGGCTGACCCACTGCTCCGCTTTTTCCAGCTTCTGGGAACGGCTGGCAAACTTCCAGAAGAACTGTTTGAGCACCCGCCGCCAGAACAGGAACATCAGGGTGCCGCCCAGCATGACGCCCACCCAGCTGTACACAAAACCGAAAAGGCCACCGTGGGCCGCCACATTCAGCGCCACGATGGCGATGAGGGGCAGCGGCGGAAAAAACGACTCCACCATTGCCAGAAAGATGGGCGCAAGGGGGCCGAGGTCTCCGAAGCTGTCCAGTAATGTCTGCCAGAATTCCAGCGTTCCCAGCTGGTGCACAAAGCTGATCAGGGTGCTTTCCATCGTGTGTTCCTTCCCTCTCGTTTCTCTTAGTATATCCAGAACTTATGAATGTGCGATGAAGAAATTCTGCATTTTCTTCGCTTTTTCGTCTGCGCTATACTTTGCTATACGAAATGGGGTGCGGTTTTCCTGCACGATCGGTCTCAGGCTTTTTCCCCGGCCTGTTTTTCGGCGCGGGCCTTCATTCGCTCGATCTGCTGGGTGCGCTGCTTGTCCCAGCGGGCCAGCGCCTCGGCATCCGGGACCTGCACACAGCGGGCAAAGCTCCAGTGCAGGCCGTCCCGCCGGGCCAGCTTGTACCGCTGGAAGACGCCTTTCCCCGCCTCGCTGGCCGTTCCGGCACAGTGGGGGCACTGGGCCAGCGTATACCAGCTGTTGCTGCCCTTTTTCAGCCAGATCTCGTCCGGCGCAAGGTCGGTTCCGCAGGCCGGGCACTGGGCTGTGCTGATGATGGGGTCGATCCGCCAGGTGTACGGCTCCACATAGCCGCGGAAGACGCGGAAATCCCGGTAGTCGCCGGGCTTCGGGCAAAGGCTCTGGCGCAGGGCCTGCTCCTCGCTGGGGTAGGCGGCCAGCCCCTCCCGCAGGTCGAGCTTGCGGCAGACATCGGCAGTGTAGAGGGTGTCGGACAATGCGTCGTGGAAGGGGCGGTCCATCGGGATGCCCATCCGGGTGACGACGCTTTCCAGCGTCATGCCCTCGCCTTCCTTGCGGGGATGCTCCCGCAGAAAGACCTGCTGCAGGTCGTACCACACCGTGGGGCGGCTCTCGTCCAGATTGCACAGGAACAGATTCTGCTTGAGCACCGGCACATCGTCCATGCCCCACTCGGCGAACTCGGCGTCCGGGCCGCACCACTGCATAAAACGGCGCAGGCCCTGCACGATGGGAGCGCCGTTGTCCAGGTCTTCCTGCGTCAGGCCGGTGACCTTGGCGATGTGGTGCTGCAATTTGCGGAAGATGCGGGGGCGCAGATGGATGGAGAAGGTATCGAGGACGTTGGCGTCTTCGTCGATCTTCACCGCGCCGATCTCGATGATCTCACCCCGGAAGGTCTGCTGCACCCCATGATAGTTGAACGTATACGGCTGGTAGCCGATGTTCCATTCCAAATCAAATAAAACCAGATTGCGCTGCGGCATTCGTGTGTCCTATCCTCTCACTGTAAAATGAATTTCTCAATGGCCTCGGCGACGCCGTCGTGGTTGTTGTCGGCGGCGGTCACGTAGTCGGCGACCTCCTTCACGGTGTCTTCGGCGTTCTGCATGGCGACGCCCACGCCCGCAAAGGCGATCATCGAGCGGTCGTTCAGCCCGTCGCCGCAGGCCATCAGGTTCTCGCGGGTCAGGCCCATGCGTTCCAGCAGAGCGCCCAGGCTGACATCCTTCATCACGCCCAGCGGCACGGCCTCGATGAAGAAGGGGCTGGAGGGGTAAATGTCGATCTTGCCCTCAAACCGCTGCCGGCCTGCGGCGCAGACGGCGTCGCGGCGGGCGGGGTCCACGGTGAGGAGCATCTTGCAGATGGGGTAATCCACATAGGATGCCAGATCGTCCACATGGTACATCTCCAGCTTGGTGGTCACACACTCCTTCCGGGCCCAGGGGTCCTGGTCGCGCTCGCAGACGATGCCGCGGGCATCGTAGGTCAGGAGCGCGACGTCCTGCTCTGCCGCAAACCGGCACAGCTGGGGCACGAACTCCGGGGCCAGCAGCTTCTGATACAGGGCCGCACCAGTGGCGCAGTCCACGATCTTTCCACCGTTGTAGGCCAGGATGCAGCCGCCCTTTTTGTCCAGCCCCAGTTCCTTTGCCAGCGGGGTGATGCC
>ULXS01008465.1_pt1 | contig 10715 bp, 9 predicted proteins | sample 1961421 | NCBI WGS metagenome assembly ULXS01 (sample SAMEA4835842, study PRJEB28245) | human gut metagenome | biome: gut microbiome; material: fecal sample | place: Denmark | collected 2008
TTATCGGAAGCGTATCCAAATGGATATCCGGTTCCGTTCATTTTTTCATGATGCTGCAGCACGGCAAGCGAAATGGCACCGTGAAATTCTTTTTTCTCTTTTAATATGTTATAGCCAAGCTCGGAGTGCTGTTTCATAATAGCAAATTCTTCATCGGTTAAGCGAGCCGGCTTGTTTAAAATTTCGGATGGGATTTTTGATTTTCCCATATCGTGTAAAAGTCCGGCGATACCGATATTATAAACATCTTTGCTTGACATGCCTAAGTTTCTGGCAATAATCATGGAGATGGTAGCGACATCCACACTGTGCTTAAACGTATATTCATCGCTTGTTTTGAGTGCACTGATATCAACCGCCAAAGCGTCGTTGTGGTCAATGGCGTGAATTAAGTCATTTGTAATTTTTGCGGAAGTGTTTGTGAATTCCGGTGAGTCTGAATTGTTATATAAATACTGGATTCCCTCGGACACGCGTTTTTTAACACTCTCTGATAAATAAACTTTTCTTGGATCTTCTGTGCGGTATTTTTCGATTTTATTGCGTACAAAAGGGGTGAGTGTTTCTTCCTCCGGTTTTTCCTCCGGGTCTTCCTCACCTGTCTTTATGTATACTCCGTGTATGCCTCGTTTTTTCAGGCCTTCAATCAAATAAGCATCCAAAGCAGAGCCACGGGCAATGAGTGTACGGTCCAGTCTGTCTTTGATAACCTGGTCAATCTGCATGCCCTCTTCTAGTTTGGAAGTTGGTACATAAAATCGCTTAATCAATGAAATCCAATCTCCTTTAATGTTTCTGTTAGTAGTATAACATAAATGGGGGCTTGTTCCAACTGTTTGCCCGGAGAAAGTTGAAAAAAACAGATAATGAAAATAATTCACTTCAAAAGTGAACAAAATTAAACATTTTCGCTTTACATTTGTTTTTCCTACGATATAATAGGATATGCTGGGTCAAAACGTTATTGAGAAAATTTTGCACCCAATGGATGAAGGATAGAAGGAGATTTGAGAACGATGAAGAACGGTATCGAAATCAGATGGCACGGCCGCGGCGGCCAAGGTGCCAAGACGGCAGCACTTTTGCTTGCGGATGTAGCGTTCAAAACGGGTCAGAACGTGCAGGGATTTCCGGAATATGGTCCGGAGCGTATGGGAGCACCGATTACGGCGTACAACCGCATCAGTTCCGATGTGATTCGCGTACATTCAAACATTTACCACCCGGATTATGTGGTAGTTGTAGATGAGACGCTTTTGGATTCGGTTGATGTGACAGCCGGTTTGAAGGAAACCGGTGCAATTATTATTAATACACCGAAAAAGAGAGAGGACATGATTCCGAAACTCAATGGCTACAAAGGTCGTGTTTATGCGATTGATGCCAGACATATTTCCGTGGAGACATTAGGAAAGAATTTTCCGAATTCACCGATGTTAGCAGCTACGGTAGCGGTCAGTGAAGTAATGGAAAAAGAGACTTTTATTCATGAAATGAGAGCTTCTTATGAGCATAAATTTGCAAAGAAACCGGAAGTAATTGACGGTAATATGGAAGCGTTGGAGCGTGCCTTTGACGTTGTTTCCATCGATATTCAGAAAGATAAGGAGGCAATGGCGTGAGAACAGATGTTACAAAAATCAACGAAAAAACACCACATCAGGATTTGACAGAAGGCTTGATGGTTTTTGCGGGTGGCACTTCAAAACTTTTTAATACCGGTGAGTGGCGCACGAATACCCCGATTTATGTTGCAGATAAATGTAAACAATGCCTGCTCTGCACCCCGGTTTGCCCGGACTGCAGTATTCCGGTTAAAGATGGAAAGCGTGGCGAATTTGACTATGACCATTGTAAGGGCTGCGGTATTTGTGCTAAAGTATGCCCATTTGGCGCAATTGAGATGAAGGAGGGAAATATCTAATGGCAATTAAAGAACGTATGTCAGGAAATGAAGCGGTATCGTATGCAATCCGCCAGATTAATCCGGATGTCATGCCGGCATTTCCAATTACTCCTTCGACGGAGATTCCACAGATGGTTTCTACCTATATTGCAAATGGTGAGATGGATACCGAGTTTATCCCGGTGGAGAGTGAACATTCTTCCATGAGTGCAACGATTGGTGCCGAGGCAGCAGGTGCGAGAAGTTTGACGGCTACTTCTTCTGCAGGACTCGCACTTATGTGGGAAGAACTTCTTCTTGCCGCATCGAATCGTCTGCCACTTGTTATGGCGTTGGTAAACCGTACATTATCCGGTCCGATTAACATTAACTGCGACCACTCCGATGGTATGGGCGCAAGAGATACCGGCTGGATTCAGATTTACGCAGAAAATAATCAGGAAGCGTATGACAACTTTATTCAGGCATATCCGATTGCGGAAGACACGAGAGTGCATCTTCCGGTTATGATTTGCCAGGATGGATTTATTACAAGCCACGCTGTGGAAAATATTACACTCTTGGAAGATGAAGCGGTCAAAGATTTTGTTGGTGAGTATCATCCGGAAGAATTTTTGTTAAATCCCGGCAAACCAATTGCGGTAGGACCGTATTCTGTTTCCAATTACGCAATGGAAGCAAAGAAAAATCAGGAAGTGGCACTTGAAAATTCAAAAGAAGTTATTAAGGAAGTTGCAAAAAAATACAAAGAGCTGACCGGACGTGGTTTTGAGCTTTTCGAGGAATATAAAACGGAAGATGCCGATTACATTATGTTGATTATGGGTTCGGCAGCAGGAACTGCGAAAGAGGCTGTGGATGAACTTCGGGCAGAAGGCAAAAAAGTCGGTGTACTCAAACTTCGTGTATTCCGTCCATTCCCTTCAGAGGAAATTGCAAAAGCTTTAGCAAATTGCAAAGCAGTTGCCGTTATGGACCGTTGTGAGAGCTACAATGGCAATGGCGGACCACTTGGCAGTGAGGTGCCGGCAGCCTTGTTCAAAAATAAAGTTATGATTGAAGCAGTAAATTACATATACGGTCTGGCCGGACGTGATTTTACCATCAAAGATGTAAAAGATGTATTCGCGGAATTAGAGGATATGATTGAAAATGGCAAGACAGTAGAACAGTACCAGTATATCAGACTGAGAGGATAAACGGAGGATAGTATGAGTGATTATCGTTTAAAAACTATGATGGAAAAACCAGAGAGATTGGCTCCGGGACATCGTATGTGTGCCGGCTGTGGTGCAACAATCGCTGTACGTGCCGTACTTCGTGCTCTGCATGAGGGAGACCACGCAGTCATTGGTAATGCGACCGGATGTCTGGAAGTTTCTTCTTTTATGTATCCATACACCGCATGGGAGGACAGTTACATACATAATGCATTTGAAAATGCAGGTGCCACATTGAGTGGTGTTGAGACTGCTTACCGTGCCTTGAAAAAACGCGGCAGACTGCCGGAAGACGAAACATTTAAATTTATTACATTTGGTGGAGACGGCGGAACTTACGACATCGGTTTCCAGTCATTGTCCGGTGCCATGGAGCGTGGACATGACATGGTTTATGTCTGCTATGACAATGGTGCCTATATGAACACCGGTATCCAGCGTTCTTCGGCAACACCTATGTATGCGGACACAACGACAACGCCGGTTGGCAAGCAGTCCGTAGGAAAAATGCAGAACCGCAAAGACTTGGCAAGCATCATTGCAGACCACGACGTTGCTTATGTTGCACAGACAACCATGACAACGGATTTTAAAGATTTGCATCGTAAATCCGAAAAAGCCATCTACACAGAAGGCGCAAGTTTTCTGAATGTAATGACACCATGCCCACGTGGCTGGCGTTACGACACAGCAGATATCATGAACATCTGTAAACTTGCCGTAGAAACCTGCTACTGGCCACTCTTTGAGGTAGACCATGGTAAATGGATTCTTTCCTATGAGCCAAAGAAGAAACTTCCAATCGAAGACTTTCTTCGAGTTCAGGGACGTTTCAAACACCTCTTCAAAAAAGGCAACGAACACCTAATCGAACAATTCCAGGCAGAAGTAGACCGCCGCTGGGAAGACCTACAGTATAAATGTGCACGTTAGGCTTAAGCCGTGCAAAATTGAAAACCAGTGCTCCCACCCATTTGTGCTCGCACAAAAATGGGTGGGAGCACTGGTTTTTGATTTTATAGGGCGCAGCCCGTGATAAGGGATATCGCGAAGCGATATCCCTTATGCGGCTTAAGGTGGGGACAAAACAGGTGGCGCAGCCCGTGAGCGCCTATCGCGAAGAGATAGGCGCTGCACGGCTTAAGAAGGATTCTGGCGGTCATTACAAGGCATGTTCGCCGGAAGAAGGGCTGGCAACTTGCTAAAACAACGCTAACTTGCTCCAAAGCCAAAAAACGTTGCATATTCACCCCCATTTTGTCGGATTTATCTCAATTTTTCCGAGAAAAACAACGTTTTTTTCTGGATTTTTAAGAAAGAGTTGCATGAAATGGAAAAATAGTTGTAAGCAAAGCAACCATAAGGCAGAAAGTTTGGGAAAAGCGTTGCTTTGGGGGGAGAATTGTCTTGCAGGAATGTTTGACATAAATATAATTTGATGCTAATATAGTGATAGAAAATGTGCTACCGCATATAGACGGTTAGCCTGATTTTTTGGTTACAAGAGTAACTGCCAAAGTTTGCAGACCAGGCGGTTACTCTTGTGTTTTATTATTGCTCTTGGAACCAACGGTATAACCAAGAGCAAAGCAAGTAATACATAAGCTGATTATGGCTATAAAGAGTTCCGTTGTAAGCATAAGCACAATCCTCCTCATGAGATTTCCGCAAAGGATTTCTATGTAAACGCAAGCTAATACTCTTGCGACGAAGGCGAACCGCCTACCGAATAGGGTAGCACTGACAATATCTTACCAAACATGTGAATAAAAATCAATCCTTTTTGTGATTCTATTTATAATATGAGATAACTGTAACTTGCGACGAAAATGAAGTAATAATTGACGTTACTGTTAAAAATCGTTAATATAGTAATATAAAAATCGGGTAAAGCGAAAGAACACGTGAGGAGGAAAATATGTTACCAGCAGTAGTAAAAAATAAAATTGAGCAAATATGGCTTGATGTCATTGCGGGAGGAGTATCACAGCCGACCGAAGTCATTGAGCAGCTAACATATCTTATGTTTGCAAAACAACTTGATGAGCGCGAGGCAGATATTGAAACTGCCGAATTGCTTTCAGGGGAACCACAGAAACATATTTTTGGAGATTCTAAAGAAGAACAGGCATTGCGATGGAGAAATTTTAAAGGAATGGAAGCCAGAGAACTCCACAAGCATTTTGTTGAACATGTCTTTATTTTTTTAATCAATTTGAATCAGGATGAAAATTCTGCATTTTCAAGATATTTGAAACATGCAACATTTAAAATCAATGAACCACTGGCATTACAAAAAGTTATTATTGGACTGGACGACCTTTTTGAAAATGACATTAAAGGTTTAGATATGCAGGGAGATTTATACGAGCATATGCTTGGTAAATTAAATTCTGCTGGGCGGCTTGGTGCCTTTCGAACACCAAAACATATTCGTGACATGATGGTAAATCTTATGCAGCCAACACCGGATATGAAAATTTGTGATCCGGCGTGTGGTACGGCAGGTTTTTTGATTTCTTCGGCAGAATACATACGAACTCACTATGGAAATAAAATGACCGAGGAGCAATGGAAAAAATACGCAACGGAAACATTTACGGGATTTGATACGGATGAGACTATGTGCCGTTTGTCCTGCATGAATCTGATGCTCCATTCGGTTACGAATCCACAGTTGAATAAGCAGGATAGCGTGTCAAAAGATTACATGGTGAAAGATACCTACGATTTAATCCTTGCAAATCCACCCTTTAAGGGAACATTAAACAAGGAAAATATTAGTGAATCACTGTCTGCAATTACTAGTACAACGAAGACCGAATTGTTGTTTGTTGCACTGTTTATTCGTCTGCTTCGGGTAGGTGGCAGATGTGCCTGCATTGTGCCAGATGGTGTTTTGTTTGGTTCTTCAAAGGCTCATAAAAATCTACGTAAAGAATTGGTGGAAAATCAATACTTGGAAGGTGTTATTTCTATGCCATCCGGTGTATTTAAGCCATATGCAGGGGTGTCTACCGCTATTTTGATTTTTACGAAAACAAATGCCGGGGGTACCGAAAAAGTTTGGTTTTACGATATGAAGGCTGATGGTCATTCGCTGGATGATAAGCGTCAGCCAATTGAGGAAAATGACATTCCGGATATTATTGAGAGATTCCATCATAAAGATAACGAGGAAACTCGCGAAAGAACGGAGCAGAGTTTCTTGGTGGATAAGCAGGAAATTGCCGACAATGATTATGATTTATCGATTAATAAATATAAGAAAATTGAGTATATCCCAGTGGAATATCCGCCTACAGAGGAGATTCTTGCTGAGATTGAACAGTTGAATGAGCAGATTGCGAAAGAAACGAAAGAATTGCGCGAAATGCTCGCAAAATAAGAAAGAAAGGACCTCACAAATTGAGGTTTGCAGTGCTACGAGTAGTTATCAAAAAAGTTAAAAAACAGAATACATGTTTGACATAAAAGCGGTTAGATGCTAATATAATCATAGAGGTGCTACCGATAGATGGTTAGCCCAATATCAATTTGGTTTTATAAAAATAACCGCCAAAGTTTACTGGACTGGGCGGTTATTTTTGTGTTTTATCATTGCTTTTAGAACCAACGGCATAACCAAGGGCAAAGCAAGTGATACATAAGCTGATGATGGCTATAAACAGTTCCGTTGTAAGCATAATAAAATCCTCCTTTGGTAGATTTCTGTAAAAAGATTTCTATGTAATCAGAGGTCACAGTCCTCTGCAAAAGGACTAACCGCCTACCGTAAAGGTAGCACCAATTATATTATAGCAAACATATGTTCTGTATGCAATACAATTTGATAAAACGGTAAAGAATATTGTGCGTAGCCTGTAGAGGCATGAGGAAGATGAAATTAATAGCATTAAAAGATGTGTGCAAAATAAATATGGGGCAGTCACCCAATTCGTCGAGTTATAATGATTATGGAGATGGCATGCCATTCTTTCAAGGAAATGCGGATTTTGGCGAAAGATATCCTATTACAAGAGTGTGGTGTAATACTCCAACAAAAATAGCTCAGGCAGAGGATATTCTAATTTCAGTTAGAGCCCCGATAGGTGCATTAAATTATGCTAAGGAGGAATGCTGCATTGGTCGTGGGCTTGCGGCGATAACACCAGATAGGAATAAAGTTTCACAGGATTTTATTTATTGGGCACTTAAAGGCAAAAAAGCCGAATTAAATGACAAAGGAAATGGAAGTACATTTAAAGCAATCAGCCGAAAGATTCTTGAAGAAACAATGATTCCAGATATTAATTTTGAACAGCAACATAAATGCGCAGAGAATCTAGAAAAGATATATGGTATAATTCAAAATCGTAGAAAAGAATTATTGGCTCTTGACGACCTTATCAAAGCCCGATTTGTCGAGATGTTTGGTAGTATTCATGAAAGTACAAAATATCCATATATTGCAGTAAAAGATTTAACAGATGTCATAAGTGGAGGCACACCAAGTCGAGATAGATCAGAGTATTGGTATAATGGCACAATCCCTTGGGTAAAGACTACTGAATTGCAAAACGATGTAATAAAGAATGTAGATGAGCATATTACAGAGTCAGGACTAGCAGGTTCATCTGCGAAAATGGTACCTATTGGAACGGTTTTAGTTGCAATGTATGGTCAGGGGAAGACAAGAGGTATGACTGCTTATCTGGGTATTGAGGCTTCCACAAATCAGGCATGCGCGTGTATTTTACCATCCGAAAAAATAGATTCTATGTTTATGTGGAAGTATTTTGAATTATCATATGATAAATTACGTAGTTTAGCTCAAGGTGCTGGACAGCCAAATTTGAATGGAAATATGATTAAAAATTTTCAGGTGTTAGTTCCACCAATAGAGTTACAAAAAGAATTTGTTTCTTTTGTTGAACAAGTCGACAAATCAAAAGTTGCAGTGCAAAAGGCATTGGACGAAACACAAACATTGTTTGATTCATTAATGCAGGAATATTTTGGATAAATATGATAAAATTAAATACTATATTCTAGACTTAAACAAATGTGTTGATATTATTTGTAATATTAGCACATTTGTTTTGTTATATACTTGACCTTCATGCTTATATTGCACATAATATAAGAACGAAAAGATAGAATCTAAAATATAAATTGTAAGTGCAGGGGATGGATGTGGGTACCAAAATAAGGAGGTACCAATATGGAAGAGAAAGTAGTTACAATTTTAAATGAGATGTCGGAGTATCTATCGATACCGCAGATGAAAAAGCTGCAGGAAGTAATGGTTAACACATTTGCGGAAAATCAAGCAGACACCAAGAAAATTGAGAACAAAGAATTTTTGCAGATGTTTTTGGATGCAAAAAAGATTGAGGGATGTTCAGAGCGGACAATTCAATATTATCGTGTGATGGTGGAGCATATGCTGTCTTGCATTGAAACAGAAGTGCGTAAAATAACAACAGAAGAAATAAGAGCGTATTTGGCAGATTATCAGCGATTAAATTGTTGTTCTAATGTAACAATTGACAATATCCGAAGAAATATATCCAGCTTTTTTTCGTGGTTGGAAGAAGAGGATTATGTTCTGAAAAGTCCGATGCGAAGGATACATAAAATTAAAACCAAGACGGTTGTTAAAAATGTAATAACAGATGAAGGAATCGAAAAACTAAGAGATAATTGTGAAGAAATTCGCGATTTGGCAATTATCGATTTGCTGTATTCAACGGGGATTCGAGTGGGAGAGCTTGTTAATTTAAATATTGATGATATTGATTTGGAAGGGCGGGAATGTGTTGTGTACGGAAAAGGTGACAAAGAGCGAAAAGTTTATTTTGATGCAAAGGCAAAAGTTCATTTGAAGGAATACATAGAGAGGCGAACCGACCAAAATGAGGCATTGTTTGTGACACTTGATGCGCCGCATGACAGATTGAAAATAAGTGGTGTAGAAATCCGACTTCGCAAACTCGGACGCCGGCTTGATTTGGAAAGAATCCATCCGCATAAATTTCGGAGAACTATGGCTACGAGAGCAATTGATAAAGGAATGCCAATTGAACAGGTGCAGAAAATTTTGGGACATTCGCAAATTGATACAACGATGCAATACGCGATGGTGAATCAGAGCAATGTGAAGACATCACATCAGAAGTATATGGGATAAATGGAAATCCGGGGAAGTGGGGGGCAGAAGTATTTGATAAGTAGTGACCGCACAAATATAGGTCTGTTTGGCGGTCACATTGGTATTTCGATTAGTAATAAAATATTATCTTTTGCAATAAGAGACAAATTGAGGTTTGCAGGGACAAGAGATGAATATGGTGAGTTTAGAAGATTGTTGTGAAATACTTGATTCGATGAGAGTACCAATTACAGCATCTAAAAGAGAAGAGGGAGAATATCCTTATTATGGTGCAAATGGTGTTCAGGACTATGTTTCAGAATATTTGTTTGATGATGAATTGGTACTTTTGGCAGAAGATGGTGGCAATTTTGGCTCTAAAGATAAACCTATTGCATATAGAGTTTCTGGAAAGTGTTGGGTAAATAATCATGCTCATGTTTTAAAGCCAAATAAAAATATGAATGTGGATTATTTATGTTATTCTCTTATGTTTTACAATGTTAGTGGGATGGTAAATGGAGCGACTAGAAAAAAATTAACTCAAGCGGCTATGCGTAAGATGCAAATTCCACTAAGAAAAATGGAAGAACAGTTACATATTGTTCAGCAATTAAATAGTATTATAACAATAAAAAAATTACAGGAACAAGAGATAAGTTTGTTTGATGATCTTATCAAAGCCCGATTTGTCGAGATGTTTGGTGACCCTGTTTCTAATCCTAAAGGATGGGACATGGTTGAACTTGGTGAGTTAACTGGAATTGGCTCAAGTAAACGAATTTTCGAAAAAGAGTATGTTTCAGAAGGAATACCTTTTTACCGAACTAAGGAAATTGTAGAACTTTCAAAAGGTAATAGCATTTCTACAGAATTGTATATTACTGAAGAAAGATTTGCTGAAATTAAAGAACAGTATGGTGTTCCCAAAGCAGGAGATTTGCTTATTTCAGCAGTTGGTACTATTGGTATTATATGGATAGTTGACGGAAAGAATGATTTCTATTTCAAAGATGGAAATCTTATTAGAGTAGATAGCTCTGATAAATTTGATTCAGTGTATATGAAGAATCTTTTGGAAAATCTAATAGTTGAGTACAAGAAACAGATGTCATCAGGCACGGCTTATGCAGCTTTGACTATTTCTGGATTGACGAAAATGAAAGTATATGACGTCCCAATGGAGTTACAAAACCAATTCGCCGACTTCGTTCGCCAAGTCGACAAATCAAAATTGATGTTTCAAAAGTTACATCAAAAATTAAACATTTTACAGAAAAAAGCAGGAGATATTTAAGTACAAATCAAAATTTGTAGTCATATAATTTAATAGATGCAATACAAATTGTTTTTTTGTGCGAAAGTAAGCGGTTCTATATTCTCAAATACAATGAAAAACTAAGTTTGGAAGGATTGGGTTTGTGACAAATGTTCGCTGCCGGTTCCTTTGGATTCC
>ULXS01008689.1_pt1 | contig 10711 bp, 12 predicted proteins | sample 1961421 | NCBI WGS metagenome assembly ULXS01 (sample SAMEA4835842, study PRJEB28245) | human gut metagenome | biome: gut microbiome; material: fecal sample | place: Denmark | collected 2008
GTCGATATCCACCAGGCGGCTCAGGCCGTCGTGGACGCGGACGTCGCCCTTGCGGGTGTTTTCCATCAGGTAGATGGGAACGCTGGAAATGATGGCGGAAATGCGGCTGATGCAGGCGGCCACCTCCGGGATGTCCAGCAGTCGGTGATAGCCCACCGGGCAGTCCCCGGAAGATCGGAGCCAGTAGCCCAGCATTGTGGGCGGCTCACGGGAGCGGCGTTTGAAAAGCGGCATAATCAAATCCTTTCTTTGTGCCCAATTTGGGCACAATCAGTCATCGCCGAACCAGGCGGCTGCATCGGCAGCCTTACCGGTATCGATCAGCATACGGATGGTAGCAAACACGGCGGCGTCGAAGACGTCAATCCGGGAAGTGGGGGAAATCTTATCGTAAACAACTACGTCGTCCTGCTTCTCCTGCCCGCGGACATTCTGAACGCAGTAGGCAAAGGGTTCCGCGTGGCAGTAGTACAGGCAGCCGATTTTCGCCTTATGCTCGATGTAGCGAAGCCCCTCACTCTTGGCAATCGACAGCTGAGGCTGATCGACTACGGTGAAGTGGGCTTTCTTCATGGCTGCGTAGTAAGGGCGGGCAAATTTTCGGTCATGGCCGACTTTTTTGATCGCAAAGCCGGACTTTTTCCACAGCTGGAATTGCTTTACCGGTTCCGTGGGGTCCATGGACGGCTCGTTGGGCATGTCCAGCCAGCCGTCATCCAGCCAGCCGAACAGCGGGATGCTGTCTTTGTCCGCCTTTTCGGCGGCTGCCACCACCGGGAACCAGCAATGGGGGACGATGACCAGCACGTCCTCTTTCGGCGTCCAGCCCTCCGTCGCGGCGGCCTTCGCGGGAATCTCGCCGACGATGCAGGCGGCGGTCAGGTCGTGCAGTTTGGACAGATCCGCGCCGCCATACCAGGATTTCACCAGCCGCGCCAGCTGCGACTGGCTGAAATCATAGTGAGAATCGGAACGGATGAATTCATCCAACGTAAACCACGCCCGGAAGGACGAAACGAACACATTCAGGGAGCGGGTCAGGAACTCTTTTCGCATTTGAGGGTCATTTTGTGCCTGCAATGCGGACGCTTCCATGTCCGAGGGGCGAATTGTCACGCCCCAGTTGGGGTTTGCCTTGCGCCAGTTGGCGGGATCCAGGTAATTCACCTCGTCGGTGCCCGGATCCGGGTCGGCGCGGGCGATAAAAGCGAAAATCCGGTCTGCATCCGCGCCTGTGATCTCGCCCCGTGCGATTTTGGAGCAGTAGGAAACACGCTGGGCGCAAAAGCCGGTACCGTCGTCACCCGCCGTGGTGACCGCCATGATGAGCTTGTTGCCGTATGCCTTCGTGGCGTCCTTCAGACGGCCATAAGGGATGGCATTCTTGTACAGTTCCAGCTCATCCAGCAGGACAACGTTTGCGTTGAAGGCATCGAACACATCCGGCTTGTAGGCAAGCGCCTCAAAAGAGATCTGCCCGTCCCAGATCGGACCTTCAAAGCTATGACCGAGGGAGCTGTCCAGCATCCGCAGGCCATGAGCGGGGTCAATGTCCATGGTCAGCCCCAGCCGGCGGAGGTTATAGCGAAGAAAACCGAAGCCCTCCATGTTCTGTTTCATAGAGCCGGACACGGTTTTGATCTTGCTGAAGGAACGGGCGTACCAGAGGCCAACCGCCCAGCAGAAGGATGTGGCGAAGGGCGTCTTTCCGTTCTTCCGCGCCAACATCGCAAGCACTTCCTGGAAGCGCCGGAGGTCGGTGCCGGGGTAGAAGAAGCCGCAGACGTTGTAGATCACGAATAGCTGGAAGGGTTCCAGTATCAGGGGCTTGCCCCGAAGGGGACGCCCCAGCAAATCCTCGCCCTGCTGGTGACAAAACAGGCTTTCGATGATCTCGATAATGGTTTCCGCCATGCCGGTGTGGAAGTTCCACATGGGGTTTCGCAGGTCGGCAAGGTACCGGCGGGCAGCTGCCTGTGTATCCAGGCAGGCGTCCGGGCTGTCAACGGTTTCCCGGGCGTAATCCAGGACGATGGACTCATGGGGTGCCGCCATTGTGATTCCCCCGGATGCCGTCCAGCAGCTGGGACAGCATCGGATTTGCGGAAGATGCAGGCGCAGCGACATCCCCGGAGGGGGCGGCCTGACGCCGGAGCCGCTGCAATCCCTTCGGCGTTAAGCCGAGGGAATCCTGACGCGCCAGAATATCCCGGCGAAGCTTGGAAATTTCTGCGTACAGCGGGTCCGTGATGGACGGCGCGGTCTTCGGATCCGGCGCCGTGGCCTTCCATTCCTTCATTGCCCGGCTCAGCTCCCGCTCCTGGATGCAAAGCACGTGGATTGCGCCGTCAAAGGCCGGGTCGTAGACGCCCAGGTCTGTCAGCTGCTGGATGTATTGCTGCTCTTTGGCCATTTTCGGCACCTCCGTGTACCGTGTCCGGGTTCCGCGTCCGCGTTCCATGTGCGCATCGTGGCCGCATACGCGCCCGGGTACTATACGGCGCAAAAAATTTTTGAAAAATTTCGCCGCCGCGTGTGAAAGGAGTTCCCCGCCCAGCTGTAAGCGTCCCTAAAATTCGGCGGAAGGGGGTGGGGGGGTGCGATTTTTCCAGGAAAGCCCCAGCGCCGTAAGCTTTCGCGTATCCCGATCGTGCATGGCGTCATGGGCTGACGTACTGAGGCTGACCAGCGGTTAAAATCGTCCGGCTTCGTGATGGGGTAAAGCTTTTCCCAGTTGGATTCAACCGACTGGGACAGTACATAGCGCATGGCAGCGAGCCGATACTCCGGGAAGTCCGCCGAGTAATCCAGCAGCTTCTTCGCGTGCCGCCCGGCGGCGTTCACCGTCAGGATGGGCTTCTTCTTGGCCTTGCGCATTTCCGCGAATGCGTGCAGGTCGCCGATGAGCTTCGTCGTTTCCCCCGGGTCAGCGTCCAGCCGGACAGCCCAGTTGTTGAACCAATCGAGCAGCTCCTGATCCGTCAGATACGCCTTCGGCGCTCTCGCTTTATTGTTTATTTTTTTATTATTACAATTATTATTTATAACCCCGTCAGATTTGGCGGGGTTAACCCCGTCAGGATTGACGGGGTTTCGATGGCAGACTTCCACCGTGAAGATTTTGCGGAGGGTTCCGCGCCCGCCTAACCCGTCTTCAATGCGTATGTAGCCGCTGTCCAGCAGCTGCTTGAGCGTCCTCTGAAGGCTCCTTTCTTCCACATTCAAGTACCGCATAAGCGTCGAATTTTTGGCAAACGCGAACCCGTAGCTGTTGGACATACAGGAAATCAGCCCATACAGAAGCTTCGCCCGATCACTGATCTCCCGATCAAACAGCACGCGCGCGGGAATATTCGCCCACGCGGAGAATTGCTCCCGTGGGATCTGTTCAGCCATTGTAGTGCCTCCCCTTTGTTAAATTTGTTCTTCGCCCCGGTGAGGGCTGTCCCACGGCCATTGCACCGAACGCCGAAGCGGAGGAAGTGGTAGCCCCTGTTCCTCCAGCGACACCAGCTGCCCATAGGTAAGCCCCCGGGCTTCCGCCCTTGCGTCCTGCTCCTGCCAGGTATACCGGGGCTTCGGCGGCACCGGGGGCGTCACGACGGCCTGCTTGTACCGCTTTTTCGGGCGGCACTCATAACAGAGCCGTTTCCGCCCGGAGGGCAGAAGCTTCCCGCACCTGGTGCAGTGCGTCCGTGGATCTTTGTATCGGATGTCCGTAGTTTTCACCCTCTCCGGGATAAAGTGGAGAGCAGCGCAGGAGTCGAACCTGCTCCCTCCCGCCGTGCTGCGGGAGCGCATCCTCATGCGCCAGCTTCTTGCCAAATTTTTGAGCATGTGATATGATCATCAAAAGTGCCTTGGAGATAGCCCCCACGCAGTAACCGCTTTCGTATATCCAGTCGGCCAGAGTTTTCCGGCTCATCCGTTCCCTCCTCATCTGGCGTTCTGGGAATCCTGCTGGCCTAGGGTGTATCCTAGCTGCAGGGTCTGGAGAGCTAGGTGCATGGTGGTTTCGTCTGCGTTCAGGGCTTCCGTCAGTGCCTTGGCGATACGCTCAAGGCTCATCTTTGCGGGCATTTTATCGCCTCCTGTTTATTGATAAATCAAAAATAGCATATAAATTCTGATTTGTCAATAAGTAATATCAAAAATATAAATTATTTTTTATTGACAAATAAAAATTAGCGTGATAGGATAAGCGCACAGGAGGTGATTCACACGGATTTAACTACAATTGGCGGGAGAATTTGGGCAGTGAGGGCAGAACATGGACTGTCCCGCAAGGAATTCTCAATCCGCCTTGGATGCCCAGAAGTGGAAATTGCAAACATCGAGTACAACAAGCTGAAAAAGCCTGAGCAAAAGGAAAGTCTTTACCGGAACATCGCTACAACCTTTGGCGTCTCTCTGGACTGGATTAAAACCGGCGAGGGCGATATGTACGGCCCTGATCAGCACGATGAGATTGCTATGGCCTTTGGGGAGCTGGCCGCGAGGAAGGATCCGATTATCGATAGTTTCGTCCTGTTCCTCCGGAGCCGGACGCCTGAGCAGCTGGAGCTGATTGCGGAGCAGATCGAGGCCTGTGCTGATTTTCTGCGCAAGGACAACAAAGAAACGGACTGACAAAAATGTCAGCCCGTTTTTGTCTATTTTTCCGGGTTGCTCAATCCGGAAAGAATGGCTAAAATTATGGCATACGAAAGGACGGGAGGAAAGCTGGCATGGGGTTTCGGTTCAGGAAGAGCATTAAGGCCGGGCCGCTGCGCATTAACCTGAGCAAATCAGGGATCGGATACTCATTTGGCGTGAAAGGGGTGCGAATATCTCACTCGGCAACTGGGAGAAAACGCGCGACATTCAGCATCCCTGGAACGGGACTGTCGTACAGTAAAAGCCTGACCCACAAAAGAAAAAAGTCCACAAAAAGGACATCCACTAGTCATAAGCAAAGCAAATCGCCTGCCAAGAGGTACACAAAACAGATACCAACGGAACCAGCCGAGCCAATAGATATCGATTTGCACACTGCGAAAGGCTGGATGACGCTTATTGGAGCGATACTCGTCGCCTTGGCCACAAATCCAATCCCCACGTTGATCGGCATTTTCTTGCTATGCGTGCTTTGGCGTATGTCCCCATTGTATATTTGCGTTCCTGCCGCAGTTGCTGTCGTTGTTGCAATTGTGGTAGCAGTCGTTAAGCACAAGCATCGGTCTGAAAATCAAAAAAACAATGCCGCAAATCAGGTTGCAACCGTCCCTACGCCAGAGATGACGAACGTTTTAAAAGATACCCCAATTGAGCGACTTGACTGCACCCCAAAAGTGTCCGCCGAGCCAGATGTTCCTCACGAAACGAAACCGATGCGTGAGATCGAAAAAACTGAGACACTTGGGGCTAATGCCCCAAGTGAGCGGGGTGGAGTTGCTTCTACAGGAACAGAGCCAATGTTGGAGTCTAAAAAGCCTGAGACAGCCCGCCCAGCAGGTCGGGCTGAACCTGTCCAGCAGATCGAGTTTCCTCCTATACCAAAGCCTGACACTGAGTCTGCAAGAAACCCGAATGACGTCCGAGTCGAGCAGTTTGAATCTGCACTGCAAGCAATTCCCAGAGTTGGTATTCCTCTGTCAGCCCCTGCTGAAAAGCATCTACTAAAGGATATGCCAGATTACTCGTTCAGCAACATTACGAAAGCATCCCGAATCGATTCTATCTTCCCATTGGTATTTCTGGATGTCGAAACCACCGGCCTCTATCCGTCCAAAAGCGAAATTGTCGAAGTATCGGCTATCAAATTCAACTTAGGAATGGTTCCGGTATCCTGCCTCACAAGTCTGTGCAGACCTAGCAGACCGATTCCGGGGGAGGTGTCAGCCATCAATCATATCACGGATGACATGGTTAGGGATGCTCCGACATTCCGCGAAATTGCACCGGCGCTGACGGAATATCTCAGCGGATGCAACGTTGCTGGACATAATCTGGACTTTGACCTGCGGTTTATATTTGCTCATGGCGCAGAGATTCCAGATAATAAACGTTTCTATGACACTCTTGATCTTGCACACCTCACAATTCCCCAATCCCATGTTTGGAACTACAAACTTGATACGCTTTGCGGCTATTACGGCATCAGGCGCAGAGAGGCTCACAGGTCATTGTCAGACTGTTTCGCAACGTCTAAACTGTTTGCTTGTCTCGTTTTTGACAAAACGTCTCGGCGCTTGGAGGACGGCAACGGCGTGACACCATAATGCTTATCAAAGGGACTCCCCTGTTGTGTCCAAATTGGACACAACCCGCCCGCCCCCAATTCCGGGAGCGGGCGGGTTGTTTTACTGAAGGTGGAGCTGCTGCTTCAGGGCAGCTTGCAGCGTCGCGGAGAAGTTCACGTCTGCCCGCTCAGCCATATCGTTGAGCCAGGAGGGGATGGAGAGCGTTTTCTTTACCGATCTGTTGTCGAAAAACTTTCGGTATTCCACGGTGTCACAGGCGATGAGATTGACAAACTCATGATCGTTCACCCGGATATCCCGGATGGAGGACGGGGCGGGAATGGGCTGCCCGGCCTGCTCCATTTCGTACAGCGTCAGGCAAAGAACGTCGTTAGCCATTCTGATTCCCTCTCCCAGGGTTTCCGCAGAGGTGAAGCAATTCTCCAGATCCGGGAAGTTGATGGAATAGCCGCAATCCTCCTCGGTAAAGACTGCGGGATATACATATTGCGCCATAGCTTAATCTCCTTTCAAGTGCCGGGGCAAGCGGGGGTCACTCGATCCCCGCCGCCTTTTTGATTGATTTAAGGGTTCCCGTCGGAACTTCTTCCGTCCTGTGCCGCCCCACCGGGAATTTCTTCTGGGTAATGGGGCTGTACCAGATGGAGTGATTCGCGCCCTCTTTCAGGATATAGCACCCGGCTTGCTTAATAAGCTTTTCCAATTCGCTATATCTCATTCCCTGCCTCCTTTCCCTTTGTCTGTCCATATTATAGTACGTATTAGCACGTATGTCAATAGGAATTTACGTATTTTTACGTGATATTTTCGGCATCCAAATTGGACACTGTTTTTTTCCAATGAATCCAAGCAGTAGATAGTAAGCCTGCCGAACCGTCAGAGTATCAGCCTGTTTCAACATTTGGTTGATAAGCCGCAGCCAGTTTTCGCGCATATCAATTGTCTCTTTCATGGTGCCCGCTCCTTCTTCCGGTAATGTGTACAAATTGCCGGTTGATTTTTGTCGCTGACTGTGTTACGCTTCTGACAGTGGATGCTGTCGGACCATTATGCATACTGCCTGCAATGCGCACTGCTCAACGCGACTGGTACGGCAGCGGCGTAAATCACGACAATCTGTCCCGCTCCTCTGCTGGCTTAATCATAGCAGACAGCCGAGCGGGATGTAAAGTTAAAGTTATGTTAACCTTTGCGCTGACCCACAGATACAAAAGGGTGTGCCCAATTTGGACACACGAGAGGTGACAGCTATGGCAAAACGCCTGCATGGGGCGCTCATCTGCGCCCGATACTCCACCGATAACCAAAATCCGGACAGCATCGAGGTGCAGGTAGCAAAATGCACCGAGTGGTGCCACACCCATAATATCCCCGTCTTGGGTGTATACGCCGACGAGGCCACCAGCGGCATGAAGGACACGCGTCCACGCTACGCTGCCATGATGAGAGATCTTCGGGACGGCGTGGGGGACATGGTGGTGATCTACGATCAGTCCCGGCTTTTCAGGAAGATGACGAGCTGGTTCGCCTTCCGGGATCAGCTGACGCAGATGGGCGTGGAGGTGGTGTCCGTCACCCAACCCATGATCGGCAAGGATCTGAGAGACCCCACAAATTTCCTGACCGAGGGCAGCATGGCGCTTTTTAATCAGATCTGGGCGCTCCAGAGCCGCCAGAAGGTCATGGAAAAAATGCGCTTTATGGCCAGAAACGGCCAGCACACCGGCGGGAAACCTGCACTTGGCTATGAGGTCGTAGACGGCCGGTTGACCATCTGCGAAGCAGAGGCAAAAATTGTCCGGCGAATTTTTGAAGAATACGGATCCGGGAAGTCCTACCGGGAGATCGTGGCCGGGCTGAACGCCGACGGGATCAAAACCAAGCGCGGCAGCGCCTTCGGGGCAAACTCCCTACACGATCTGCTCAAAAACGAAAAATACATCGGGACTCTGGTTTACGGCCAGCGCCCGTACCGGGAGGATGGGACCAGAAATACCCATGCGGAAGCTGCTGACAGCATCCGCATCGAGAATGCGATCCCGGCGATCATCGACAAGGAGCTGTTTGCAAAAGTGCAGGACAAAATGGCCGCCAACAAACGGCAGCAGGGTGGAAGACCGCCCACAAAACGGGACTACCCGCTCAAAGGCAAGGTGTTTTGCGCCGAGTGCAAGTCGGCAATGACCATCAGCACCTCGCAAAAAATCTATGATTATTACAAGTGCAGCGGCAAAAAACGCCGACACGATTGTGACGGCGTAAATATCTCCGTGGATGTGCTGGAGCGGACCGTTGCCAACGCTGTCCGGCAGGTGCTGGGCAGCCCGAAGAACGTCGAGCGGCTCATCACGATCCTGCGGGATCAGAGCGGCGAGATTCAGGCGCAGGCCGTGGATGCGCTCCGGCAGCTGATAGCTCGGGAACGGGAGATTAGCCGGAAGTTGGACAATGCCACGGATGCTATCCTCGGCGGGCTGTCCAGCCCCACGCTGCTTGCCAGAGTTAAGGATCTGGAGCAGGAAAAGACCGAGATCGACCGGCAAATGCGGGAGCTAAAAGCAACGGTTGACGCCTCAGCCATCCCGGAAACCCGGCTGCGGGAGATCATTGACGAGATTTCCGGGGACAATCCCGCCGGGAATGCCGCGCTGCTGGCTATCGTCTGCCGTGTTGAGGTAGCCAAGGATGCCATCACGATCTGGACAATGCTGGACACGCACCCGGACGGCACCTTTGACTGGAGAGAGGAAGGAGTGCTAATAACTCCGGGTACTACCTCTGGCGTACCAAAGGGGAGTTCTTATAGGACTCCCCTTTGAACTTTTTGTGAACATTTTTCAGAAGCTGCACGTTGGTGTGCAACTTTTCTCTGTTTTGAAACTATGGATAGAAGGACTTTTTCCTTACTACAACATTCGGAGGTTTCTATGACAGAGGAAAACTACAATTACCGTACAAGTCAAACTCTCTTGCGTAACCAGTTCCCAGGGAAAGGGAAATGGAAAATTCCGGTAATACCAAAATTCCAACCGAAAGATGGTGATTTTAACGACCTTCTGCTGATCGGCTTTGACAAAACAAATCTGGAAGATCAGAATCATCTTGACCGGATGGTGCATTTTTTCCTGTATGATTACCGCTTTGAGCGGGTATGGAAAAATCCCGAGGCTGACATTGAAAAGCTGTCCCGATACCGGGCTGTGCTTTCTCCCGATTTCAGCATGTATTTGGAAATGGCACCTGTGATGCAGATGTATAATGTGTTTCGTAACCGCTGGTGCGGTGCTTACTGGGCATCCAAGGGTATACGGGTGATCCCAACCGTCAATTGGGGTGATGAATCCACCTTTGATTTCTGCTTTGACGGCATTGAAAAGGGCAGCGTTGTGGCAGTTTCAACCTACATGGCTTCCGAGCATGATCATCGAAAGGATCAGAAGGAATGGTTCATGGCTGGTTACAATGAGATGCTGCGGCGTATAGAGCCAGAGAGAATCATTTGCTACAACACCCCGTTTCCGGAGATGCAGGGAGACATCGTGTATGTGGATTATGAACGCAGCTCCTGGCGGTACATGGACTATGACCAGAAGGCAATGCCCCATGAAGATTTGGACTGCTATAAAATTGGTGGCGCAAATCACACGTTTTGTGATACAATGGACGCATACATGATCGGTAAAGGCGGCGGAAGCGCTTATGGTGGAAAATGGAGACCAAATCCCAATAAGCCGCAAGACCAGCGCTATCTGGGAAATCCCGGAGAAATCAAAAGAACGATAATGAATAACGGTGATGTTTACAAGACAAAAATGGGGCCTGATGGGCGGGCGGAAATGGAACGGCATGAGACAAATCACAACCGTGGAGATAAGCATACGAACCCACATGACCACAGAATTAGCTGGGATAATCCAGATGAACATCCGGTTCCAGGTCCGCCGATCAATTATCCGAATGGTGCACCAGAATTTAAGAACTTCAGCGAGGTGTTTTGCATGAAGGAAATAATTGTTCCATATGGCAGTATGAATTTTGAAACCATCAGTGAATTTAAGCGCAGCATCAACTGGGGTGCTGAGATTGAATTTGAGTGGAATGGGGCTGTGTTTAATATCATCAGATATGGTACCGATGGGAAAATAACAATCTACGCAGCAAATAAACCAGAAACTGAGAAAGTATGTGAGACGGCGGATGAGGCGCTGGAATACATGGTTGGCGATGATAGATTGCGGGACATCATTACCAAGGTTCATGTTGTATCCCGGTCGATTTGAAAAAGATGCCTATGTGAAGTGAAAAAATAGGAAATTTGATGCTCTGAAATCCAAAAAAACGTTGGTATGACAGGGTTTTTCAAAAAGTCCTATAAGAACACCCGTACCAGAGAAGAATGATCCGAACCTGTTCTTGGTGAGAGACAGGTTCGGATTATTTCTGTTTTAGGACTCGAAAGGGCGGCGGCA
>ULXS01033219.1_pt1 | contig 10699 bp, 7 predicted proteins | sample 1961421 | NCBI WGS metagenome assembly ULXS01 (sample SAMEA4835842, study PRJEB28245) | human gut metagenome | biome: gut microbiome; material: fecal sample | place: Denmark | collected 2008
AAGCAGCTGAAGCACGGGAGATACATACAGTTCCGGATCTACCAGATGCATAATACCCGAGAACACAAATACTGTAGCCAATATAGAAATAGGAATATGCCAGGTAATAATTTTCTTCCAAAGCATATAAGCTAATCCCAACAGTAACGCCAACGCACTGACTTCACCCAGACAACCACCATTATTACCAATCAGCAAATCGAAAGAGGAAGGCAGATCTTTCAGAGCCTCTATATTTCCACCGGCAATCTGCTTCATCAGATTAAGCGGAGTAGCAGCCGTCGTAGCATCGGTGTAAGAAGTCAACTGTCCCACTACCGGCCAACTCGTCATTTGCACAGGGAAAGAGAGCAACAGGAACACACGTCCTGCCAATGCAGGGTTGAACGGATTGTTACCCAATCCTCCAAAAGACATCTTACCTACGCCTATGGCGAACAATGCCCCCAGAATAATAATCCAGATAGGCAGATTGGAAGGTAAATTGAATGCCAGCAACACACCTGTGATTACAGCAGAGCCGTCACAGATTGTTGTGGTTTCTTTCTTCATCAGGAATTTACCAATAGCCCATTCGAAGAACAAACAGGCAGCTACCGATGTAGCCGTGACAATCAGTGCACCCAGTCCGAAGAAATAGAGCGATACAAGAAATGCAGGAATCAATGCAATAAGCACACCATACATATTCTTTTTCACGCTGTCACCACCATGGACGTGGGGTGAAAGTGATATTACTAATTTATTTTCCATACTTCGTTATTTTTTAGCTTGACGTGCACGGATGATCGCTCCTACCTTGCCTTTACCTAGGCGGCAGTAGTCCAGCAACGGACGGTTGGCAGGACAGGTAAACTGACAAGAACCGCACTCGATACAATCCATAATTCTTTCTTTCTCCATTCTCTCGAATTCCGCATGTTCGGCAAGTGCCGACAGCAAATAAGGTTCCAATCCCATCGGACAAGCACCCACGCACTTTGCACAACGGATGCAAGGCTGAATCTCGCCACGTTTGGCTTCCTTTTGGTTCATTATCAGAATACCGGAACTACCTTTAGCGGTAGGAACCTCCGTGTTGACCAATGCCTTACCCATCATCGGACCACCACCGATAATCTTACCTGTATCTTCGGGCAGACCACCGCAAGCATCAATCAATTGCTTCATCGGTGTGCCAATACGTGCCAGAAAGTTAGACGGTTTTGCTACTGACTTACCAGTAACGGTAATCACGCGCTCAAACAATGGCTTGTTTTTCTGTACGGCCTGATACACCGCAAATGCAGTACCTACATTCTGTACCACGGCTCCTGTAGAAATTGGCAAAGCACCACTCGCTACCTGACGACTGGTAATAGCATCTATCAACTGCTTTTCACCTCCTTGCGGATATTGCACCTTCAAAGCTACAACCTCGATACCTGCATAGCTGGATGCCACCTTCGCCATCAACTGAATAGCATCGGGCTTATTGTTTTCAATACCGATAAATGCCTTATTCACCTTCACTGCTTTCATCAGAATAGATACACCTACCATAATTTCCTCGGCATGTTCCAGCATCAACTGGTGGTCAGCTGTCAGATAGGGTTCACACTCCACAGCGTTGATAATCACACACTCTGCTTTGAATGCAGGCGGCGGACAGAGTTTCACCTGAGTAGGGAAACATGCACCGCCCAAACCTACAATACCGGCATTGGCTATCTTTTTTACTATTTCCTCGGATGTAAGGTTACATTCCCTCACCAACGTTTCGGTGCGGTCAATACTTTCTTCCCATTCATCACCGTCCACATCAATAAAGATGGCAGGTTTCGGATAACCACTGGCATCGATAACCGTATCGATTTTAGCAACCTTGCCGCTGACAGACGAGTGGATGGCCGCGGATACGAAACCACCGGGTTCGGCAATCTTTGTGCCGACTTTCACCACATCCCCTTTAGCTACAATCGGCTTTGCAGGCGCACCAATGTGCTGGCCCAGCAAAATCACAGCTTTGGCAGGAATTTCCGCCTTTATAATGGGCTGATGTGCTGAAAGTTTATTTTCGTGTGGATGAACACCACCGATTGAAAATGTCTTCAACATACAATTCTGTATTTTAGTCGTTTATTACTTCTTTATTATTAAGCCTCTGCCTTTGGAGTTTCAACCTGAGGAGTCTCAACAGCTTTAGGGGTCTCTACAGTTTTAGGAGCCTCTGCAACCTTAGGCGTTTCTGTAGCTTTCGGTGCAACGGCTACCTTAGGAGCAGCAACCGGAGCAGCACCTTCCGCCTTCGGTTTACGCGGCGGGAAATTGAGTGCGATAATCGTGTTCTGCGGACAGGCTTCTTCGCACTTACGACATGATTTACATTTGTTCGGGTCGATGTAAGCCAGATTATTTTCAAGTGTAATCGCTTCGAACGGACAAACCTTCACACACTTGCCACAACCAATACAAGCAACTGTACAAGCTTTACGCGCTATGCCGCCTTTGTCTTTGTTCACACACTGCACATAGATACGGCGTGATTTCTTGCCTTGCGGACGAATCTCGATAATGTTCTTCGGACAAGCCTTGACACAAGCTCCACAAGCCGTACATTTTGCTTCATCCACTTCCGGAAGTCCCGTTTCAGGATTCATGTGAATAGCATCAAACTGACAAGCTTCCGCACAGTCACCACACCCCAGACACCCGAAAGTACAACCGGTTTCGCCACCATAAAGAGAGGCTGCAATAGCACAACTCTTCGCACCGTCGTACATATTCGTACGGGGACGGTTGGCGCAGGTTCCATTACATCTCACAACTGCTACCATCGGTTCGGCAGCAACAGCATCCAAACCAAGGATTCCTGCAATTTGCGTCATAACAGGTTGTCCGCCTACCGGACAAAACTTGCCCTCCAGCGAACCTGCCTTTACACAGGCATCGGCAAAACCGCTACAACCCGGATAACCACATCCACCGCAATTTGCTTGAGGCAATACTTCTCCTACCTGTGCAATTCGCGGATCTTCATACACGGCGAATTTCTTGGAAGCTATGTATAGTATAGCGGCCGCAACCAGCGCTATGGCTCCCAATGAAATCACTGCAATCAGAATTACATTCATAAATTAGTTATTTATTTAATTATTTGTTTTAATGTTCCAAGAGTTAGTCAATTGACCTTATTGAAAAAGAAAATTTCTTTCCCATACGTGTTTTATTCAGCCACAATATATAATAATAAGGAATAAGAAGAGCTAACGAACAAAGTGCAGAGAGAAGTTCGTCACTCCAGATAGCCATAAATACAAAGAGAGAAATCACCAGAATACAGAAAGGTACTATAAAGGCCCACAACACCGCCATCATTCCCATAGAGAGTTCGCCAAAAACGATTACCCGGTCACCCACCTGATAGGAAGACGCATCGTTGGTAGTTACATCGATTATTTTTTCTTTGGTATCAGCCGAGGCACAATGTCCCTTCGCACTACATGCCGCACAAGCCGACGTTTGGACAATTCTCACCTTTATATGAGAACTGTTTATGTTTTCCACAACACCTTGATGTTTTATAATATCTGCCATTTTGCAAACTGTGCATTACAAATTGCGGCAAATTTACGCATTATTTGTGAACTGCAAGGCTTTCACCCGTTTTTTTTATGTGTACGCCAACGCACTTTTCCCCGTTTTAACTATTTTTCTTCACTTTTTCCACAGAACAAGCAAGAAAACCTGTTTTATAACACAGACTAAGGCATCACTTTGCGTCATTGCTAAGTATAAGATAACAAAATGATACTATGCAATAATTCCGCTTCACGCTTTCCTGCATCTTTTCATTTTTATGCGAATCCGATATTATAGCATAGCCGAAAAATCCTTTCCTCCTAAAAGCAAGTAAGGCTGCCTCTTTTAGAGAAGCAGCCTTACTTGTATTACATAATATCAGCTTTATATGATCACCACTTATAATTAATACCGAAGCTCAATAATTCTTTTACTTGGAAATAGCTATCACCTGAAGTTGGCTTGCTACTATCGTCAAAACGGGCATGTATATAAAGTTTAGTCGACAAATAACGGTTCAACACAAAGTTGAATGTATTTTCCCATTCAATACGCACCCATTCATAACTTGTCAGATAGTCCAGACGAGAATCTAACGTAATGGATGGAATGATTTGCCAGAACAAAGTGGGCTGTACCTGCGAACCAAAATTATGGCGCACCGTCTTACCTTTCTCCAAACCAAAATCCACTTCATTCACTTCCTTATTACCCACATAACGCATAGTCCACGTCAACGGAGCTATAAAAACAGACAAATTAAACTTTTTCTTCTTCAACTTATAGTCCATACCGATACTGGCAGACCAATCTGCCGGAGCCAGGAATGCCGATACCAAAGGTTCCTTATTGGCTTTATATCCATGACAGAACTGTGTCTTGAATTCCGTCGAAATCGTATAGTACCAATTAGACGCTGCCTGAACACCTAACTTACTGTATAGACGGAGTTGGTCCGTGTTGACCAAATAATCATGAAATTCATCAGAGGGCGCTGAAGAAAATCCTAATTTGGCATCCAACAAACTTTCCCATTGAATCTTTTCACGGTCATTATAATTAGCAAACAGTTGCAAGTTGGTCAGTACAGAATTCGTACTCTCACCCCCTTTATACCAGTTATCCGAAATATAATTCTGAGTAATCTGCAAAGAACCATTTCCGCCTGTTACCCACCAGTTAGGTTTACGGATAACCACTTCCGCATCTTCTTTCACTTCCGCCATGCTTTCCTGAGTGAATAATTTCATCACAGAAGGTTTTGAAGATGCTTCTTTTTCTATATTATCCTTGAATACCTTTACCTGCATAATATTATCTTCCCATGCGACGATCTTATGCAGATCATCATTAACATAAAGATAAAGCAAAGCACGATCCACTGTTTCATTCGCACGTTCCTTCGAAGTGAAGCGGGCTTCATCAAATGGCAAAAGTTCTTTCACTGGCAATTCGAGCGTATCAAAAGGTTCAAACTTCCAATTCAATGTAGAAACACGCTTTATAGGAGAATTATAATATGTAAATGGCTTAAGAAACAGACGGTAGTAATCGGGATTATCAGGAATGTAACGTTCAGGAGTAGACGGATCATTCAGATAGTTTAATACTCCAAAATACTTCTCATGCAGTATGGATACTGTGTCCAACCTGAGAGTATCATTCACCGGTTTCAACTTTAAGACAAAATATTGCTTCATCACATCCGACAAGGTATCCACTTGTGCGGCAGCCGGTTCCTCTCCGGCCTTTAAGACAGTCTTTACTGAATTCTGCGCCACTATCGACGAAGAAAAAAGCGCAGCAACTGCCCATAAAGATAAGTATCTATTCTTCATAACGCCCTAAAATCTATGTTTTGACTGCAAAAGTAATTTAAAATGTTTAGAAAACATAGAAAAGGGAGAGAAAAAGAAAACGTGTTTTTTTAATAATTGTTTCGCCGAAACTTTATGTACTTCCTCTTTTTTTTGTAATTTTGCGCTTTTTAAGTCTCATCTGTAGACAGGTAGGTACACAAATGTGTACATCGACCAAACAAAACAATAATATTAAAACAGTATAGCTGTGGGAGAAACAAAGTATATTTTCGTCACTGGTGGCGTTGCCTCATCATTAGGTAAAGGCATCATCGCCTCATCCATCGGTAAATTGCTACAAGCAAGAGGTTACAAAGTAACCATTCAGAAGTTTGACCCGTATATCAATATTGACCCGGGCACTTTAAACCCCTACGAACACGGAGAATGTTATGTGACTGTAGACGGACATGAAGCTGACCTCGACTTAGGTCATTACGAACGTTTTCTTGGGATCCAGACTACTAAAGCCAATAACATCACAACCGGACGTATCTATAAAAGTGTTATCGACAAAGAGCGCCGTGGTGATTATTTAGGTAAGACCATCCAGGTCATCCCTCACATCACGGACGAAATTAAACGAAACGTGAAGTTGCTGGGTAACAAATATAAATTCGATTTTGTAATTACAGAAATCGGCGGTACGGTAGGTGATATCGAATCTTTACCGTATCTGGAAAGTATCCGTCAGTTGAAATGGGAATTGGGACGTGACGCTTTGTGCGTACACCTTACTTATGTACCTTACCTCACTGCAGCCGGTGAATTGAAAACCAAGCCGACACAACACTCCGTAAAAGAATTGCAGAGTGCAGGTATACAGCCGGATATATTGGTATTGCGTACAGAACACGAATTGGGCACCAACCTGCGTAAAAAAGTAGCATTATTCTGTAATGTAGATGAAAACGCAGTAGTACAGAGCATCGATGCTCCTACCATCTACGAAGTGCCTATTCTGATGCAGGCTCAGAAACTGGATGAAACGATATTGAAGAAAATGGGACTGCCCGTAGGAGACACACCGGGACTGGGTCCGTGGCGTGCTTTCCTCGAACGTCGCCATAAAGCGGAAAATACAGAACCGCTGCACATTGCATTAGTCGGCAAATATGACTTACAGGATGCTTACAAATCCATTCGCGAAGCCTTGTCACAAGCTGGTACATACAATGACCGCAAGGTATCCGTAGACTTTGTGAACAGTGAAAAGCTGACAGAAGAAAATGTAGCGGAAGCACTGAAAGGCATGGCAGGTGTATTGATAGGTCCGGGATTCGGTGAACGTGGTATTTCCGGTAAGTTCGTGGCTATCAAATACGCACGCACACATGATATTCCGACTTTCGGTATTTGCCTGGGAATGCAATGTATCGCCATTGAATTCGCACGCAACGTGCTGGGATATACCGATGCAGATTCACGCGAAATGAACGAAAAGACTCCGCATAATGTCATCGACATTATGGAAGAGCAGAAATCCATTACAAACATGGGTGGAACAATGCGTCTGGGAGCTTACGAGTGTATCTTGCAGAAAGGCAGCAAGGCATATGAGGCTTATGGGACAGAGCACATCCAGGAGCGCCACCGCCATCGCTATGAATTCAACAATCAGTATAAAGCAGAGTACGAAGCTGCCGGCATGAAATGCGTAGGTATCAATCCGGAATCTGATTTAGTGGAAATCGTAGAAATACCGAAATTGAAGTGGTTTGTCGGAACTCAGTTCCATCCGGAGTACAGCAGTACGGTACTGAATCCTCATCCGTTGTTCGTGGCTTTCATCAAAGCATCTGTCGAAAGTTTCGAGGAGAAAGAGAAAGCAAAGAAATAAGATTATTTCAATCTTCAGATAGTAAATTGTAAATAGATAAATTGTAAATAAATTCATGGATAAAAACACCATTACAGGTCTTGTTTTAATAGCAATTTTGTTAGTCGGCTTCAGTTTTCTGAGTCGCCCCAGTAAAGAGCAATTGGAAGCACAGCAGCGTTATTATGATTCCATTGCGCTGGTACAGCAACGTGAAGAAGCACTGAAAGCCAAAGCGGATGCAGCATTAGCCAATGAAAAAGATGTGGAAACAATAGATTCTACTTCCCTCTTCTTCAATGCTCTCCAAGGAACAGATTCGCTTATTACGATTCAGAACGACGTGGCTGAGTTGACCCTCAGCACCAAAGGCGGTTCCATATTCTCCGCTGTATTGAAAGAGTATATGGAACAGGACAAGAAAACTCCTGTAACCCTATTCACCGGAAACGATGTTTCCATGAATTTCCTTTTCTATAATAAAAAGGAAACAATACAGACTAAGGACTATTACTTCACCACTGTGAACCGTACGGACAGCACCGTAACAATGCGTTTATCAGCTGACAGTGCAAGTTATATAGACTTCAAGTATGCATTGCATCCCAATACCTACCTGGTAGACTTCAGCATCGATGCTAAAGGTATGGCAGATAAATTGGCAGTAAGCAATAACTATGTAGACATCGAATGGGCACAACGCGCCCGCCAGATCGAAAAGGGTTATGTATATGAGAACCGTTTGTCTGAACTGACTTATAAGATGCTGGGAGACGGCACAGATTACTTGTCAGCCAATAAGGATGACGAAAAAGAAGTGCCCGAACGCCTGGACTGGATCGCTTTCAAAAATCAATTCTTCTCCTCGGTATTCATTGCAGACGCTGACTTTGAAAAAACGAAGTTAGTCTCCAAAATGGAAAGAGAAGGCAGCGGATATATCAAAGACTACTCCGCCGAGATGAGCACGAGCTTTGACCCGACAGGTAAACAGCCAACGCAAATGTTCTTCTATTTTGGTCCGAACCATTACAAGACGCTGACTGCGCTGGATAAGGGACGTGAAGAGAAATGGGAACTGAATCGTTTGGTTTATCTGGGTTGGCCGTTGATCCGCTGGGTCAACAAATGGTTTACCATCAATATCTTCGACTGGTTGTCCGGTTGGGGTCTAAGCATGGGTATTGTATTGTTACTGATGACCTTGATTGTAAAAGCAGTCGTATTCCCCGCTACCTGGAAAACGTATATTTCTTCTGCCAAGATGCGTGTGTTGAAACCGAAAATCGATGAGATCAATAAGAAATACCCCAAACAGGAAGATGCGATGAAAAAACAGCAGGAGGTCATGGGAATGTACAGCCAATACGGTGTGAGTCCGATGGGTGGCTGTTTGCCGATGCTGGTACAGTTCCCGGTTCTGATTGCATTGTTCATGTTCGTGCCAAGTGCTATCGAATTGCGTCAGCAGAGCTTCTTGTGGGCTGATGACCTTTCAACGTACGATGCTTTTATCAACTTCCCGTTCAACATCCCGTTCCTGGGTAGCCACCTCAGTTTATTCTGTTTGCTGATGACGGTTGTGAATATATTGAACTCTAAGTTCATGATGCAGCAACAGGATACCGGAGCCAACCCGCAGATGGCGGCGATGAAGTGGATGACGTATCTCATGCCGATTATGATGTTGTTCATCTTGAATAGTTATCCTTCAGGTCTGAACTATTACTACTTCATATCGACATTGATTAGTGTGGTGACTACTCTCATTCTGCGTAAGACTACGAATGAAGAGAAACTTCTTGCCCAATTGGAAGCCCGAAAGAAAGATCCGAAGAAAGCTAAGAAAACCGGCTTTGCCGCCCGCCTGGAGGCAATGCAGAAACAACAGGAACAGTTGTTGAAAGAAAGACAGAATAAAAAGTAAGTCTCCGCTTTTCATCACTTGATAATAATAGCCGGGCAATTGATGTAATTGTCCGGCTTTCTTTCTCTAATAACGACTATAACTATAACTCAAATGAAAACTAAATATACCAACAAACAGATTTGGATGATAGCCTATCCGATCCTCATCAGTCTGCTGATGGAGCAAATGATAGGTATGACAGACACAGCCTTCCTAGGACGGGTAGGCGAAGTAGAACTGGGAGCATCGGCCATTGCAGGTGTCTTCTATATGGTAATATTCATGGCAGCTTTCGGTTTCAGTATCGGAGCACAGATACTCATTGCCCGGCGCAACGGTGAAAAGCAATACCGGGAAATAGGCGACCTTTTCTATCAAGGAATTTACTTTCAGATAGGACTGGCGGCAGTAATGTTCCTGCTCTCCTACTTCCTTTCACCAATGATACTGAAGCGAATCGTTTCTTCCGAACACATCTATGAGGCTGCCATCAGTTATCTGAACTGGCGGGTTTTCGGAGCCTTCTTCTCATTCAGTGCAGTCATCTTCCGTGCTTTCTTCCTGGGAACTACGCAAACCAAGACACTGACACTCAATTCCATAGTCATGGTATTGAGTAACGTAGTTTTCAACTATATACTGATTTTCGGTAAATTCGGATTTCCCGCGCTCGGCATTGCAGGTGCCGCCATCGGTTCATCACTTGCAGAACTGGTTTCACTGATATTCTTTATCCTCTACACCCGCTACCGCATTGACTGCCGTAAGTTTGGACTGGACCGTATTCCGAAGTTCCGCCCGAAGATACTGAAACGAATGCTGAACATTTCCTTCTGGACCATGATACAAAACGTCTTCTCCTTGTCCACCTGGTTCTTGTTCTTCCTCTATGTGGAGCATCTGGGAGAACGGTCGCTCGCCATCACGAACATTGTCCGGAGCATATCCGGCATTCTGTTCATGGTAATGATGGCATTTGCCTCAACCTGTGGTTCATTGGTCAGCAATCTCATCGGTGCAGGAGACAAAGACTGCGTGGCAGGCACTATCCGGCAGCATATACGCATTGCATACCTGTTCACATTGCCGCTAGCACTGTTTTTTGCACTGTTCCCAAAACTTATACTGGGAATCTATACGGATATACCCGATTTACAGGATGCAGCCGTACATTCACTTTGGGTAATGTGCTCGGCATATCTGCTTCTCGTACCTGCCAATGTATATTTCCAGGCAGTATCAGGAACGGGAAACACGCGCACGGCTCTGGTCATGGAACTGATAACGCTCGTCTTTTATGTTGCCTACATCACATACATCATTCTTTACTTGAAACTTGATGTAGCTCTATGTTGGACATCGGAAATGGTATACTCCATTTTTATACTATTACTTTGCTGGTGGTATATTAAAGGAGGACGATGGCAAGAAAAACGCATATAATTTGTATATTTGTCGCAAAATAACCGTAACGAACAACATACATGAAACAAGTAAACTTATTGCTTATGTCAGCAGCTATGACATTGGCTGCCTGCGGCGGGACAAAAG
>ULXS01005923.1_pt1 | contig 10659 bp, 7 predicted proteins | sample 1961421 | NCBI WGS metagenome assembly ULXS01 (sample SAMEA4835842, study PRJEB28245) | human gut metagenome | biome: gut microbiome; material: fecal sample | place: Denmark | collected 2008
AAGCAGCGCAGATGCTGCTGCCCCTCGCCGATGATCAGCTGCCTGCCCCGGAGCTGACGGATACCGCCGAAGAAGCGGCACGCCGGGCAGCGGCAAACCGGTTCTTCCCGCTGGAAAAGGGCTGCTTTGCCCCCCGGCGCACCATTTCCCGACAGGAGATGGCAACGGTGGCAATGCAGGCGTGCGGGGTGAACTACCGCAACGCATCCAGTACCATGCCGGTGTGCACCGACGTGGACCGGGTGGCAAACAACTACGGGACCAATGCGGCGCGGGCGCTGTATTTTGGATTCATGCAGCTGGAGGCGGACGGACGCTTTGACCCGGAGCGTCCGGTGAGCCGGAAAGAGGCTGTGGAGATCCTGGACCGGGTGGCAGATTTTGCCGGACTGTAAAAGGAGATAAAACGCATGTGGCTGGAGTATTTTGAACAGTATCTGGACCGGGTCTTTCCCCGGTTCCTCAGCGAAAAGCCCTGGAATTATAAAGACGACCTTTGCATGGTGGGGGCGGAGGACCTGTACTGCGCCACCGGCAGCGAAAGTTGGCGGGAGCCGGTGCGCCGGAACTCTTCCTTCCTGATGGACGACGCCGGCAGGGTGGCAAACTGGGTGCCCGGAGAACACAACATCGACAAGGTGAGCTTTGGCAAGTCCATGAGGATCCTGCGGGATGTTACCGGGGAGGCACGGTGGGCAGAGGGCGTGGAGCGCGCCTACCGCATTCTGGCGGACTACCCCCGCACCGTCACCGGGAACTTCTGGCACAAGGACATCTATCCGGATCAGGTCTGGCTGGACGGCTTGTACATGGGGATGCCCTTCTACGCCGCCTGCCTGACAGAAAACGGCGAGGACCGCTGGGACGACATTCTGGACCAGTTTACCTCTGCCCACAAACTGCTGTGGGATGAGCAGCTGGGTCTGTACCGTCACGCCAACGACTGCTCCCGGAAGATGGAGTGGGCGGACCCGGTCACCGGGCAGAGCCCGGTGGTGTGGCTCCGTGCCGAGGGCTGGTTCCTCATGGCACTGGCGGACACCTACGAGATCGCAAAGGACCGCACCCCCCGTGCCGGGGAGCTGTGCCCTCTGCTGAAAAACGCACTGGACCGTCTGCTGCCCTATCAGGTGGCAGACACCGGCATGTTCCTTCAGGTGGTGGATCGGGCAGACCTGACCGGCAACTACTCCGAGACCTCCGGCAGCGCTATGGTCGCCTACGCCCTGATGAAGGGTGCACGGCTGGGAATGCTGCCGCCGGAATACGGGGAAAAGGGTAGCCAGGTGCTGGACGGCATCCGGGACACCTACCTGAAAAAGGGCGAGCAGGGCTGGGAGCTTCACGGCATCTGCGCCAGCGCAGGTCTGGGACCGGGACCGGACAACCGCACTGACCGCACCGGCACCCCGGAGTATTACCTGAGTGAAAAGCAGATGGTGGACAACCAGCACGGTGCCGCCGCCTGCATGATGGCGGTCAGCGAGCAGCTGCGCCGTGCATAAGAGTATGAGGTGATTATTATGGCAGAACGTTTGACCATCCAGATCAAAGACAACGACAACGTGGTGGTTGCCGTCCACGACCTGCCCGCAGGCACAAAGACCGAGAGCGGCGTGGTCACCCGGGATCCCATCCCCCAGGCACACAAGATCGCACTGGTGGATATCCCCGCCGGCGGCGAGATCATCCGCTACGGCGTGGTGCTGGGCTATGCAAAGAACGACATCCCCGCCGGCAGCTGGATCAACGAGCATATGTTGGACCTGCCGGAAAGCCCGGCACTGACCGATATGCCCTGGGGCACCGACATCAAGACCCCGGACCAACTGCCCACCCCGCCCCGGACTACCTGGATGGGCTACCGCAACAAGGTGGGTCCTGCCGGCACCCGCAATCTGCTGGGTATCGTCACCACTGTGCAGTGCGCTGCAGGCGTGGTGAAGGTGGCAGTGGAGCGCATCAAAAAGGAGCTACTGCCCAAGTACCCCAATGTGGACGGCGTGGTTGCCATCACTCATCCCTATGGCTGCGGCGTTGCCATCAACGCTCCGCTGGCATACATCCCCATCCGTGCCATCACCAATGTGATCCGTCATCCTAACTTTGGCGGTGAGGTCATGGTGGTGGGTCTGGGCTGCGAGAAGCTCACCTACGACCGGGTGCTGCCTCCGGAGGACATCAACCCAGAGAACTGCCTGACTCTGCAGGACTGGAAGGGTCACGATGCCATGATGCAGGCGATCCTGGACATGGCGGAGAAGAAGCTCCAGAAGCTGAACCTGCGCCACCGGGAGGAACTGCCCCTCAGTGAGCTGCTCATCGGTATGCAGTGCGGCGGCAGCGATGCATTTTCCGGCATCACCGCCAACCCCAGCGCAGGCTATGCAGCGGATATGCTGGTAAAGGGCGGTGCCACCGTAATGTTCAGCGAGGTCACCGAAGTCCGGGACGGGGTGCCCATGCTTGCCGCCCGCTGCGTCAGCGCCGAGGTCCGGGACAAGCTTGCCGCCGAGATGAAGTGGTACGATGATTACCTTGCCGAGGGCGGTGTGGACCGGGATGCCAACCCCACTCCGGGCAACAAGAAGGGCGGTCTGGCAAACATCGTGGAAAAGGCAATGGGCTCCATTGCCAAAAGCGGCACCAGCCCCATCGTGGAGGTGCTGAGCCCGGCGGAGAAGCCCTCCAAGCACGGTCTGATCTTTGCCGCCACCCCTGCCTCCGACATCGTGTGCGGACCTTCTCAGGTGGCTTCCGGCATCGGTCTACAGGTGTTCATGACCGGTCGTGGCACCCCCTACGGTCTGGATGTGGCACCGGTCATCAAGGTGTGCAGCCGCAACGAGATGAAGGAGCAGTGGTTCGACCTCATCGACATCTCTGCCGGTCACGTTGCCACCGGCGAAGCGACCATTGCCGATGTGGGTACCGAGATCTTCAACCTGATCCTGGACGTGGCAAGCGGCACCAAGGAGCCTTACAGCGATCAGTACGGCTTCCACAACGATATGTGCATCTTCAACCCTGCCCCCATTACCTGAGGTGCAGCGCAAGATAGAGTACGAATACGGAAATCATTCAAACAACCTTATGGAGGGAACGATTATGAAAATCGGTTTTATTGGTCTGGGTATTATGGGAAAGCCTATGGCAAAGAATCTGCTGAAGGCGGGTTACACCGACCTGCTGGTGAATAACCGCAGTCAGGCCCCCGTGCAGGAGCTGGAAGCGGCCGGTGCAAAGGGCGCGACCCAGCAGGAGATCGGAGAGCAGTGTGATGTGGTCATCACCATGCTGCCTAACTCTCCGCAGGTCAAGGAAGTGATGCTGGGCGCAAACGGCGTGGCTTCCCACATGAAGCCCGGTGCAGTCTTTATCGACTGCTCTTCCATCAACCCGGTTGCTTCCAAAGAAATCTATGCCGAGCTGCAGAAGAAGGGCGTGGAGATGCTGGATGCTCCCGTCTCTGGCGGCGAGCCCAAGGCGATCGACGGAACCCTGAGCTTTATGGTAGGCGGCAAGCAGGAGATCTTTGACACCTACAAGCCGGTGCTGGACGCCATGGGCGCTTCCACCGTCCGCTGCGGCGAGGTAGGCGCAGGCAACACCACCAAGCTGGCAAACCAGATCATCGTGGCATGCAACATTCAGGCTCTTGCCGAGGCTCTGACTCTGGCACAGAAGGCAGGCGTGGATCCCGAGCTGGTGTTCCAGGCGATCAAGGGCGGTCTTGCCGGCTCTACCGTCATGAACGCAAAGGCTCCCATGATGATCGCAGGCAACGACAAGCCCGGCTTCAAGATCGACCTGCACATCAAGGACCTGAACAACGTTCTGGACTGCGCACACGCTGTGGGCGCTCCCGTGCCCATGACTGCCGAGGTGCAGGAGATCATGCAGTGGCTCCACAACCACGAGGGCGGTCAGAAGGACCACAGCGCCATTGCCCAGTACTACGAGTACCTGACCGGCATCCAGATCGGTCGCTGAGGATAAAGGAGCACAGATGATGAACACGGAATTTATGAAGGGCGTTGTGGTGCCCATCCTCACGGTCATTGACGGTGAGGAGAAGATCGACGAAGCGGGAATGCGGGATCAGGTGGAGTACGTCATCCAGGGCGGCGTCTCCGGCATCCTTGCCTTTGGCTCCAACGGCGAATTCTACATGGTGGAAGAGGACGAGATGGAGCGTGGTCTGAAGATCATGGTCGATCAGTCCGCAGGTCGTGTGCCGGTGTACTTTGGCATCGGCGCCATCAGCACCAAAAAGTGCTGCCGTCTGGCACAGATGGCGGTCAAGAACGGCGCAGCTGCCGTCAGCGTGCTGCAGCCCATGTTCCTGAAGCCCACCTACGCCGAGCTGTATAATCACTTTAAGACCATTGCAGAAAGTGTTCCCGAAACGCCGGTTTTGTTGTATAATAATCCCGGGCGGGTGGGCTACACCCTCAGCGCACAGCTGGTGGAAGAGCTGGCACACACCGTGCCCAACATCGTGGGCATGAAGGATACCAGCGGCGACATCACCCAGACTTCCGAGTTCATCCGCCGCACCCGGGACGTGGAGTTCAAGGTCTTTGGCGGCAAGGATACCCTGCTGTACGCCAGCCTGTGCCACGGTGCTGTGGGCGGCGTGTGCACCGCAGCAAACTTTATGCCGGAGCTCATCACCGATGTGTACAATAAGTACGCCGCCGGTGATCTGGCAGGCAGTCTGGAGGCACAGTTCAAGCTGAACCCGGTGCGCCTGTCCATGGACGCTGCCAGCTTCCCCGTTGCCGCCAAGGATATGGCAAATCTCCGGGGACGCAAGGTAGGCGTGCCCTACCTGCCCACCCTGCCCACCCCGGAAGGGGCGGCAAAGCAGGGCTTTGTAAAGACTATGACCGAAGCCGGTCTGCTGTAAACCTGTGTAAAAGGAGGCTGCCCCATGAATCAGGCACTGCGTAAGGACGCCCAACAGATCCTTGCATCCAGCCTGCAGGCGGTGCTGCCGGACGAAGCGGTCCAGCGTGCCCTGCGGGACTTTGAACCCCACGGAGGTCGTGTTCTGCTGGTGGCTGCCGGTAAGGCAGCGTGGCAGATGGCGGCGGCTGCGGTGCGGACGCTGGGCAGGGTGGACGGCGGCGTGGTGGTGACCAAATACCACCACGTGAAGGGGGACATCCCCGGGGTGGTCTGCTGCGAAGGCGGACACCCGGTGCCGGACGAAGGCAGCTTTGCCGCCACCCAGAAAGCACTGGAGCTGGTGCAGGACCTGACCGCTGCAGACGATGTGCTGTTCCTGCTGTCCGGCGGCGGCAGCGCCCTGTTTGAAAAGCCTCTGGTCCCCGGGGCAGAGCTGCAGGACATCACCGGGCAGCTGTTGGGGTGCGGGGCGGACATCGTGGAGATGAACACCATCCGCAAGCGTCTGTCTGCCGTCAAGGGCGGGCGGTTTGCCCGGCTGTGCGCTCCGGCACAGGTCTACAGCATCGTGCTCAGCGATATTCTGGGAGACCCGCTGGATATGATCGCCAGCGGTCCCGCCTGCCCGGACAGCAGCACCTGTGCCGATGCCCTGGCGATCGCAGAAAAATATCAGCTGAAGCTTTCCCCGGAGGCACGGGCACTGCTGGAGCAGGAGACCCCCAAGACGCTGGACAACGTCACCACCCGCATCACCGGCAGCGTCCGGGAGCTGTGCGCTGCCGCTGCAAAGGAGTGCAGCGCTCTGGGCTATGAGCCGGTCATGCTCACGGACCAGCTCTGCTGCGAGGCACGGGAGGCAGGCAGCTTTCTGGCAAGCATCCTGAAAAGCCATGCAGGGCAGGGCAGGAAACTTGCCTTTCTTGCAGGCGGTGAAACGGTGGTCCACCTGACCGGTAAGGGTCTGGGCGGACGGAATCAGGAGCTGGCTCTTGCCGCTGCCCCCGGCATTGCCGGGCTGGATGCAGCGGTGTTCTCCGTAGGCAGCGATGGCACCGATGGTCCCACCGATGCAGCCGGCGGCTATGTGGACGGAGAGTCCGCCGCCGCTCTTGCTGCAAAGGGGCTGGATGTGTTCGAGGTGCTGCAGAGCAACGATGCCTACCATGCACTGAAAGCAGTGGATGGTCTGCTGGTGACCGGACCTACCGGAACCAACGTGAACGATGTGGCAGTGGCACTGCTGCACGGCTGACAGGAAAAAGGAGGAACATCCCATGATCCAATTTGGTCTGCGTCTTCACGATGCGGAGAAGCTGCCCATGGAGCAGCTGCTTCCGCTGGTAAAGGAAAAGGGGTTTACCTGCGCACACCTTGCCCTCAGCAAGGCAATGAAGGAGTATCCCTGCGGTCCCAGCGCCCTGACCCCGGGCTACGCACTGTATCTGCGCCATCTGTTTGAGAAAAACGGCATTGACGTGGCGGTGCTGGGCAACTATCTGAACCTTGCACATCCGAACCCTGATGCGGTAAAGGATATGCAGGAAAAGTACTACGCCCATATCCGGTTTGCTAGCCTGCTGGGTTGCGGTATGGTGGGCACCGAGACCGGTGCGCCCAATCCGGAGTACAAGTTCTGCCCCGAGTGCCGCAGTGACAAGGCTCTGATCACTTTTATCAAAAATCTGAAGCCGGTGGTACGCTGCGCCGAGCAATACGGAGTGACAGTAGCGATCGAGCCGGTGGCACGGCACATCGTTTACGATGCAAAGCGTGCCCGGCTGGTGCTGGATGAGATCGGCAGCCACAACCTGCAGATCCTTCTGGACCCCGTCAACATGCTGAGCATGGACAACGTGGACCGCCGGGAAGAGGTCTTTGCCGAGGCGATTGAGCTGCTGGGCAAGGACGTGGCAATGATCCACTTTAAGGATTTTCTCCGTCATGACGCCGACGGTCAGCTGAAGGCGTGCGGCGCAGGGCAGGGCGAGATGGAGGATTACTCCACCATCCTGCGTTTCGCAAAGCAGGAAAAGCCCTTCGTCTTTGCTACGCTGGAAAATACCACCCCGGAAAATGCCGTGGCGTGCCGTGAGTTCCTGCAGAAACAGTACGACAACTGCTGAAGAAGGATATGACCGGAGGGGGCTGTTGCACAAGCTCCAACAAAAAGACCAGAGTTATTTAGCCGAAAGGCTTTACAACTCTGGTCTTTTGCTTTGGGTAGCTTGAGCGAGCGACAACCACCAGCTCCGCTGGTGGAGTAAAAATGCTTTAGCTACAAGATTCGAGCAAAGCGAGATGACAAGAAAATCATCGTCTTAGAAGATGTACTTTATGACACTGAACGAGATGCAGGAACTGGTTTGGGCACAGAAAAATATAGAACGTTTTTTTTTGCAGAGGAAAAGGACAGCACCGAGAAAAAACAGATCCGTTAAACAAATGACGCCGAGGATTCTTCCCGTTTTGGGAGGCATCCTCGGCGGATTTTTTTGACAAGCACTAATTATTGCTTTTTTGCCATGAACGTCTTTTGTCGGTATAGGGTAAAAGCGTTCTATAGAAAATAGGTTCTCTTTACGAGAAAAAATCTTGAAACGCCTTTGTTATAATGTTACAATATATACTATATAATAGTATATATATTCAAAAAAGCTGCTGACAGCAGAACGAGAATGATATTGCGCAAGCACCTTCCTGAAATCGGGGAAGTGAAAATAAAGCCGGAATGAGACCGTCTGGGGCGGAGAAAGATTGGATAAAATGAAAAACTCTGGAATGAGCGAAACTATGCAGATCTTGACGCGGAAAAGCGCCTGTGTGATGCTGAGCCTACTGTTGCTACTATCAGCCGTGCTCCCTGTGAAAGCTGCCGCGGAAACCGCCCCTGCAAAGGTTGTTCGTGTCGGCTCGTTTGAGGACACCTTCAACTATGTCAACGAAAAGGGCGCAAGAAAGGGCTACGGCTACGAATTGCTGGAGACCTTATCCGGCTACACAGGCTGGCAGTTCGAGTATGTGATCTGCGACTGGTCAAACTGCTTCGAAAAACTCAAAAACGGCGAGATCGACATTATGGGTGGTATTTCCTATACGGAGGACCGCACCGAGGAGATGCTGTTTTCAGACGAGCCGATGGGAGTGGAAAAATATTACCTCTACGCCGATCTCTCGCGCGCAGACATCTCCGCCTCCGACTTCAAGACGCTGAACGGCAAAAAGATCGGCGTTCTGATGGGAACGGAGCCGGAAGTGATGCTGACCGAGTGGGAAGAAAAATACGGTCTGGAAACGGAACACGTCAACATCTCCAACAACGAGGATGTGAAGCAAAAGCTGGCAAATCACGAGATCGACTGCTTTGTTTCGCTGGAAGAATCCTTCTGGGCAGAGCGTGGCATCTCGACCATAACCCGTGTGGGAGAATCCGGCATCTACTATGCGATCAACAAAAACCGGCCTGATCTCAAGGAAGAACTGGACGATGCGATGCGCGCATTGGACGAAGCTGCGCCTTTTTATACGGCGGATCTGTATAAACGGTATTTCTCAATGGATTATACGCCCATCCTTACAGGGGAGGAAAAGGCGTGGCTCAAAGAGCACGGCGCCATCAAGATGGGCTTTCTGATGAGTGACAGCGGCGTCAGCACCTTTGACCCTGCCACCGGGGAGTTTACCGGGGTAATCACGGACTATATTCAGTTTGCAGCAGATTGTCTGGGCAATCAGGAACTGGAATTCCAGCTGGTCGGCTATGACAGCAAGGAAGCAGAACGGGATGCGCTGAAATCGGGCGAGATCGACATGATCTTCCATTTCGACCAGAGCCCCAATCTGGCGGAAGAGTATCACTTTGCCTGTACCAACACAACATGGACCTCCAACCTGATGGCAGTCACGAACAAACAGCACTTTAACGAAAACAATGTAAACCGCATTGCCGTTCCCCAAAACAAACTCTCCCTGAAAAAGTACCTTGCGTTTTATTATCCGCAGTGGGAGATCGTGGACTGCGATACACAGGAGGATGCCGCAAAGCTGGTCAAAGACGGGCAGGTGGATTGCTTTGTTACCGGGATCAGCAGTGAGAATAAATACAGCAAGAAATACAGCTTTTACAGCGTTCCGCTGTTGAACCCTGTAAAATCCTGCTTTGCGGTCAATAGCGGAAACCGCAGCCTGTTGTCCATCCTGAACAAAACGATCAAGGCAATGCCTGTTAATATGCTTGCCGGCGCGCTTGCGATGTATAAGAGCTCCGCGCGGAAGGTTACCCTGAGCGATTTTATAAAGGATAACTTCTTTAAAGTTATGTTGATCAGCAGCATTGCTGTTGCAGTTGTTCTGCTCACGATTTTGATGCTGCTCCAGAAGGCGCGTAAAGCCGAAGCTGCTGCAAGGAAAGCCGCAAGCGATACGCAGGAACTGAATGCAAAATTGCAGGTCGCCGTGGAAAAAGCAGAGAGCGCGAACCGCGCCAAGTCCACCTTCCTGTTCAATATGTCCCATGATATCCGCACTCCCATGAACGCCATTATCGGTTACGCAGACCTTGCCTCCCGGCATCTGGATGACCCTGCAAAGCTGGAAAAATACATGGAGAATATTCAGGTATGCGGACAGAACCTGCTGGTGCTGCTGAGCAATGTGCTGGACCTTGCCCGCATTGAGAACGACAAGACGGAGATCGAGTATTCTGTTTCGGATGTGGAGATGGATTTCCGTAACTGCATTGCGATGTTCCAGAATCAGGCAGATAGCAAGGGACAGACGCTTACGGTGACAACACATCTGCTGTATCCGTATGTCTATGTGGATATTCCGCACCTGACCGAGATCTGCACAAACCTCGTCAGCAACGCGGTCAAATACACAGGTGCCTGCGGCACGATCCACTGCGATGTCACGCAGAAGCCCGGCGAAAAAGAGGACTGGTGCGATACGGTGATCACGGTTGCCGATAACGGCATCGGGATGTCGCAGGAGTTTCAAAAGCACATTTTTGAACCCTTTGAGCGGGAACGCACTTCCACCGTCAGCAAGGTGGAGGGCAGCGGCATCGGAATGGGCATCGTGAAAAAGCTGGTCGGGCTGATGAGCGGCACCGTGGAAGTGGAGAGCAAGATCGGTGTGGGCTCCACATTTACTGTCACCATTCCCAGCCGCATTGCATCGCAGGAGGAAACACAGGCGAAACGAGAGACCACTCCTTCGGACGAAAAGAGCCTGTGCGGTGTAAAGATCCTGCTGACCGAGGACAACGACCTGAATGCAGAGATCGCCACCGAACTGCTGCGGGAAGAAGGCTGCGCGGTAGACCGCGCAAAAGATGGCGTGGAATGCGTGGATATGCTGGAAAAGGCTGCGAACGGAACTTACCGGCTGATCCTTATGGATATCCAGATGCCGGTGATGAACGGCTATGATGCGGCAAAAAAGATACGGCAGATGGACGACCCTCAAAAGGCAGGCATCCCCATCATCGCTATGACTGCAAATGCCTTCTCCGAAGATAAACAGGTGGCACTGGATGCCGGGATGAACGACCATGTTGCAAAGCCGATCAATATGAATGTCCTTGTGCCGACCATCCGGAAATACCTTTGATGCGGACAGAAAGCTGTGCAGAAGGACGTTCTCAGACCGCAGCACACCGATAAACGAATACCGCCGAGGACTCTTCCCATTTTGGGAAGATGTCCTCGGCGGCTTTTTTAGTTTATGTAGCAGCGGTCCTGT
>ULXS01007099.1_pt1 | contig 10643 bp, 6 predicted proteins | sample 1961421 | NCBI WGS metagenome assembly ULXS01 (sample SAMEA4835842, study PRJEB28245) | human gut metagenome | biome: gut microbiome; material: fecal sample | place: Denmark | collected 2008
CGTTATGAGTTTCGCAATTGTCTATAATACCCATCAACCTTCCCACGCCGCAGGCTATATTGGCTTAGTATCCGTCTACCTGCCAGGCCTGCGGCAGGAAGTATTCGCTGAATTTGGTGATGGCGTACTGGTCGGTCATACCTGCGATGTAATCGCAGATCACACGCTCCGTCTTTTCCCCTTCATCAAGCATGGCGAGGTATTTTTCCGGCAGAAACTCAATGTGGTCTTTGTAGAATCCAAAGAGCTGCCGGATCATTGCCTTAGCCTTCACTTCCTCACCCTTGGCAATTGGATTTGTGTATACATGATCGAACATAAAATGGCGCAGCTCAAACATGGCTTCCTGAATATCTGCTGACATCCGGATGTCATCCTGATCCATGCTGTTCATGATCACGTTATGTATGAGTGTATTTAAGCGCTGTTTTGTGGTAAAACCTAATGTTTTCCGGATCTCTAACGGAATATCATCCTCCGTCAGAATCTCTGCACGGATCGCATCATCCACGTCATGGTAAACATAGGCGATTTTATCTGATAAGCGGACAACTTTTCCCTCTAAAGTATGTGGCATGGACTTGGACTGATGATTTAAAATGCCATCCCGCACTTCCCATGTCAGGTTTAAGCCCATGCCGTTTTTCTCAAGTTTTTCCACGATACGGACACTCTGCTCGTTGTGCCGGAATCCGTCTTCACAGATTTCGTTTAACACATACTCTCCGGCATGGCCAAACGGCGTATGCCCCATATCGTGTCCCAATGCGATTGCTTCCACCAAATCTTCATTCAGACGCAGTGCTTTTGCAATTGTTCTCGCATTCTGCGATACCTCTAAGGTATGGGAAAGTCTTGTCCTATAGTGATCTCCCTTCGGTGTCAGAAAAACCTGTGTCTTATTCTTCAACCGCCGGAATGCCTTACAATGCAGGATTCTGTCCCTGTCTCGCTGAAAAACAGGCCGGACATCGCACTGTTCTTCCCCGCGTTCCCTGCCTTTCGTGTTCACACTGAGCGTTGCATAAGGGCTTAATGTTTCCCGCTCCATTTTTTCAAGTTCTTCCCGTATTGTCATATGTATCACCTCTCTGATATCTGACAGTCTCTCCCGAAGCACCATATAAAAAATCGTTTCAATAAAATCTCCATATTTTTATTATTCGGCAGGATTTTTCAATTTCCTTTATTTTTTATAAAATTCATACAATTTTTTTATTTCAGATAATTCATGGCATCTAAAAGATTGCTCACACCGACCAGCCTGATACCTTTTACTTCTGTCATGGATTTTCTGCAGACTTCCGGTAGAATACAGACCTCAAAGCCAAGTTTTTTTGCCTCCTGCACCCGCTGTTCTGCCATATTTACCGCGCGGACCTCACCGCTTAATCCGACCTCGCCAAAACAGATGGTTTTCTCATCGATCGGTTTGTCCTTGTAACTTGAGATCAATGCAAGAACAATGCCAAGGTCGATTGCCGGCTCATTCATTTTGATTCCTCCTGCGATATTCACATAGGCATCACAGTCACCCAGCTTTAAGCCCAGTCTTTTTTCCAGAACCGCCATCAAAAGATTGACACGGTTAAAATCCGTTCCTGCCGCTGTTCTTCGCGGAATACCAAAATTACTGTGACATACAAGTGCCTGCACCTCCAAAAGGATTGGTCTAGTCCCTTCCATGGAACATGCCACAACAGAGCCGGACGCTCCCTCCGGCTTGCCGCTCAACATATATTCAGACGGATTTTCCACTTCCACAAGTCCGTCCTGCCGCATCTCAAATACACCGATCTCATTTGTGGAGCCAAAACGGTTTTTTACACCTCTTAAAATACGGTAAGCCGCATGCCTGTCTCCCTCAAAATAAAGCACGGTGTCTACCATGTGTTCTAACACCCTCGGTCCTGCCACCACTCCCTCTTTCGTCACATGTCCCACAATGAAAATGGAGATTCCCATTCCCTTTGCGATCTGCATCAAAACACCTGTGGACTCGCGCACCTGTGATACACTGCCCGGTGCCGAGGAAACCTCTTCGTTAAACATCGTCTGGATGGAATCGATTACAACGATCTGCGGTTTTTCCCGGTCAATGACTGCCTTTATGGTGTCAAGATTTGTCTCACACAGCAGTTTCAGACTGTCCCCGAAATTTCCGATACGCTCTGCACGGATCTTGATCTGCTGCAAAGATTCCTCCCCGGAAATATAGAGCACTTTTATGTTATGCTCCGACAGATTCCTGCACACCTGAAGCAGCAATGTGGATTTTCCGATTCCGGGATCGCCTCCCACTAACACCATGGAACCCTGCACAATACCGCCGCCAAGTACACGGTCTAATTCTTTCATGTCTGTTGACACACGCTTGTCATAGGTCATCTCGATCTGGGACAGAGGCAGTACCTTTGCCTCTGACGCTGTCGCTTTCTGCTTTGCCAGTGTGCCCGCATTCTTTTTGTCCACCACTTCTTCTACAAATGTATTCCATTCCTTACATCCCGGACACTGCCCCATCCATTTGGACGATTCGTATCCGCAGGACTGGCAGAAAAAAATACTTGTTTTTCCTTTTGCCATAAAACCTTCCCTATCAAAAAAATAACCGGAAACTCTGCAAATAGTTCCGATTGACATTAAAAGGAGTTGCCGTTTCTGACAACCCCTTATCATTTCTTAGCATTTCTGAATCTGAACTTCTACCGGTTTCTCTCCAAGTTCCACACTGACGGTTAACTTGCCACCGAGATTTGTTTTCATCCTGCCTGCGCTTGTTCCGTCTACTGTAATTTCGTACTCAGTCTCTTCTTCTAACTCCAGTGTGATCTGAGCATCTTCCGGTCCTTCCACGGAAAAAGAAATTCCTGTGTCCGTTGCATTCAAATGATATGCCGCTGTTCCCGGTACGGATTCATAAACAAACATACCATTACGCTCCAGCTTTGTGATGTCTTTGTAAGTTTTTACCTTATAAAGATCTCCCTGATGCCCGAAGTTATCAAGCTTTGCCTTTGCATCCAGAGTGTAATCTCCAAAACTGATCGTTCCATCTGCTTCTGAACGAATTAATTCACTAATAGCGCTCATCTTTTCCTCCTGTGGTACAGTCCTTCTCTGCCTGCTGCACCGTAAAAATTTTGTAAAATCATTATAGCTCAACTACATTTCGATTGCCAGCATTTTCATCATTTTTAAGGATTTTTTTATTTTTGTGTTACTGTTCCTTTACTTCAAAAACAACTGCATTCTTTTTCGTAGTGACGATCACTTCATCACCCTTTTTCACCTTGCCGTCTAAGATTTCTTCTGCAAGCTGATCCTCGATCTCATTCTGGATTTTGCGGCGGAGTGGTCTTGCTCCATATTTCGGTTCGTATGCTTTTTCCACAATATAATTTTTCACGCTGTCACGCACATGAAGTGTGATATCCATCTGGCTCTTACAACGGTCTGTCAGATCTTTCAACATTAATGTGACGATCTGTTTCATATCATTTTTGTTCAGTGAACGGAATACGATGGTTTCATCAATACGGTTTAAGAACTCTGGTTTGAAAATTCTGCGCACTTCCTCCATCACACTGTTTTTCATGCGCTCGTAATTCTGCTTTTCATCATCCGAAGATGCAAAACCTAGTTTTTTCGGTTCCACAATGGACTGTGCTCCTGCATTTGATGTCATGATAATGATCGTATTTTTAAAGTCCACCTTGCGTCCCTGGGAATCCGTGATATGTCCATCGTCTAACACCTGGAGTAAAATATTAAATACATCCGGATGCGCTTTTTCGATCTCGTCAAACAAAATCACGGAATACGGATTCCTGCGCACTTTCTCGCTGAGCTGACCGCCGTCCTCATGTCCGACATATCCCGGCGGGGAACCGATCATTTTAGAAACACTGTGTTTCTCCATGTACTCCGACATATCCACGCGGATCATCGCCTGTTCATTGCCGAAAACAGCCTCCGCCAGTGCCTTGGAAATCTCCGTTTTACCTACGCCTGTAGGTCCTAAGAACAGGAACGAACCGATTGGTCTTCTCGGATCTTTTAAACCGACACGTCCACGTCTCACCGCTTTTGCCACAGCCGTCACAGCTTCTTCCTGACCAACGACACGTTTGTGCAGCGTTGCCTCTAATTTTTTCAGGCGGGCTGCCTCGCCTTCTGCCAGTTTCTTCACCGGAATTTTTGTCCAGCCGGAAACAACATCTGCCACATCATCCTCTGTGACAGACAGATTCTTTCTGCGGATCTCACGCTGCGCTTTTTTTGTCTGCTTCTCAAGCTCTGCTTCCAATGCTTCTTTTTCTTCCTTGCACTGTTTTGCAAGCGCAATATCGGAATTGCTCAGAGCATCCTCTAACTGTAATTCTTTTTCTGTGATCTGATTTCTCAATTCCGCAAGTTTCTCTGTATGGTTAGACACGCCAAACCGCACTCTTGCTGCTGCTTCATCCATCAGATCAATTGCCTTATCCGGCAAAAAACGGTCATTGATATAGCGCGCTGACAGGCGGACTGCCGCCTCGACTGCCTCATCCGTGATCTTTACATGATGATGTGCTTCGTATTTACCGCGAAGCCCTTTCAAAATTGCAACTGTCTGTTCCTCGCCCGGTTCCTCCACCGTCACAGGCTGGAATCTTCGCTCTAGTGCAGCATCTTTTTCTACATATTTGCGGTATTCTGTGATTGTCGTTGCTCCCAAGATCTGAATCTCACCACGGGCAAGTGCAGGTTTTAAAATATTAGAGGCATCGATCGCGCCCTCTGCGCCACCGGCACCGATGATTGTGTGAAGCTCATCGATAAACAGCAAAACATTTCCTGCTTTTGTCACTTCCTGAATCACTTTTTTGATACGCTCTTCAAATTCACCGCGGTATTTTGAACCAGCCACAATACCGGATAGGTCTAAAGATACCACTCTTTTTCCCTGAACAGAGTCCGGTACAAGGCCGGATACGATACGCTCTGCGATTCCTTCCACGATAGCCGTTTTACCAACTCCCGGTTCTCCGATCAGACATGGATTGTTCTTCGTTCTTCTGCTTAGAATCTGAATCACTCTCTGGATTTCTTCCTCACGTCCAACCACCGGATCCAGTGCTCCTTCCGTTGCAAGCTGTGTCAGATCTCTGGAATACTGATCCAGCGTCGGGGTTCCCTCATTATTTTTCTTTTTTCCCGGACGGCCATTCTGAAATTCTTCGCGGTAAAGATTTGCATCTTCCCCCATCGCAATGAGAGTGTCCACAAAGACTTTCTGCATATTGACGGACAGCGTTGTCAGTAATCTGGATGCAACACAGTCTGTCTCTTTGATCATGGCAATCAGAATATGTTCTGTTCCAATGGCATCTGCATGGAATCTGACTGCCTCCTTCTCTGCATTCTCAAGAACTTTTGCTGCTCTCGGTGAATAACCATCTGATTCTGCTACTGCTGTTCCCTCTGCCGGAGCGATCAATTCTTTGATCAGATCTACAATTTTATCTAACTCTACACCATTCTCATTCAGAATTTTTGCCGCTACTCCTGAATTTTCCTTCAATAGCCCAATCAGTAAGTGCTCGGTTCCGATATAATTATGATGTAATGATTTTGACATTTTGCCGGCGATATCAATCGCTTTTTTGGCTTTTACAGTGTATGGTAATTGCATGTTGTCTCCTCACATTATTTATTAGGTGATTGCAAACTCTCCTTAAGCTATTTCAAATTGTTCAAAATCAACAAAATTTTCGAAAACACGCTTCCGCTACGTGTCACTCGCAACGGTACTGCTCATTCTTCGCAGTACTTCGCAAATTCATATAAAATCTGCTTCGCAGATAGGAATTTGCTCACTCTTGAATCATCTTCGCACGGTCTGTGCAGTAAATGCACAGACCTGATAAAAAATTTTGTACCTGCCTTCTAAGTACCGGCGGTTCCACAGTGTTTTCTCAAGCTTTTGTTGATTTTTCACAATTTAATTTACGTTATGAATGATTTTCGCAATTACCTACATTCTATTTTATATTATAAATCATTTAGGTCGAAAACTTCCATTCCTTTTTCATTTTTCACAGAAGTTTCATTTTTTTGCGGCACATCCATTTTTTCATTTTCTGTAGATGATTTTTTCTCGGACTTTTCTTCTGTCACTGATTTCTCAGAAGTGGATGGAATTTCATCCTCATAATCATTCCATTCGCGGTAAGCCCTGTTGATTGGATGTTCTTCCTCGATGTACTCTTCCTCGTCATCGAAATAATCGTCCTCATCCTCATTTTTTTCTTTTTTTCGGAATCCACGGAATTTTCCCAAGAAAGGTTTTTTCTCGGTTTCTGTCTCTTCGTTTGCTTCGTCGTCCTCGTCCTCTGGCTCGTCAAGCTCCGGATCGTTGTCCTCTGAGAGTTCGTCTTTTCCTTTTTTCTTTCTGCCAAAGAGCATGATATTCAGTATGATCACAACTGCGATTGCCAATACAAAAATAAGCACAGCGATCATGTTTCTGGAAAAGGATTTTGCATCTTTATATTGCTTTGAGAGTTCATCATACTCGCTCTGCAATGCTGCAAGATCATCCGAAGAAGAATCTGCTGTCTCGGTGATATTTCCATTGACACGCTGGTAAGTACCCTCTGCCGCATCATACTGATACCAGCCTTCGGTTCCGTCCTGATTTACTGCATAAAAGATATAGAAATCAGACGCTTCCTCTCCATCCTCTGCCGGAAGCTGGTAAGCGGTCATCACGGTATTTTCCGGCATTTGCAGGGACACCTGCACATAACTCTCCGGCAGTACCGAATCAAGCGGTGCCAAAAGTGGAATCACATAACTGCTCTCACCTGCAGTAAACTTCATAAAATCATAGACAACATCCCTGGTCTCATCATAAATAAAGAATCTGCCGGTCGTTGCGTCCACATTGTCTGTTTCCAGATAGATCAGAGAAATTGTTCCTTTGTCAAACGTCAGACCTCTGCATTCCGTTCCACGGAAATTAACCGTTGTTTCCGTAAAATCAGCCGGAATCTGTTCCTCTGTAAAATTGTCTGCGATATGGTAGGTCGTGTTATTGATCACAACATCTGCCGCTGATACCGGAGTTTCCGTTGTGTCCACTTCCTCAGTATCTTCTGGAGTCTCGCTGTCACCATTTCCGTCGTCTCCGTTTTCACCGCCTGTAGTTGTCGTCTCACTTCCGGTGGTTCCTGCTGCCTGTCTTGTCACAGTGATTTTATAAGTGGCTGTTGTTCCGTTTTCTGCCTTTACAACAATCTTCACAACATTCGCTCCGACGGCAAGATTCGTGTTTCCGGTAACCGATTCAACGGTTGCCTTTTCATTGACCGGTGTTGCACTCACTGCAATACTTGTCACAGAATTATCCACAGCTGCCGTATACTTTGTGGTGCTTCCCTTAAAAGCCGGAGACAATGTTCCCGGTGAAATCGTCAGTGCCTTTAAGGAATTATCTGCGGATAAAGCTGCCGTATTCGTATTGCTTCCATTTCCCGCATTTCCATTGCTGCCGGAGCTTCCGTTGTTACCGGCACTGCTGTTATTTCCTGTATTGCTGCCTGCTGCTTCGTTTTTGACCATTACAGAAGTGCTGCTGCCTGCCATGGAATCCAATTCTTCTTCGGTACCGTAAATAACACCATCCGTAGCAGAAAGCGAAATAGAAGCTTTTCCCGCACTGATTGCTTTTAATGTCACACTGAAGCTGTCACTCGCTACCGAAATACTTCCGCCGCCACCGCCATAAGTTGCATTACAGCTCACAAACTCCAGAATGCCGGCATCATAGGTCAAAACCATATTGGCATATGCACTGTCCCCGGATGCACTTAATGCTTTTGCCGTTACCGTCACAGTCTGTCCGATATTCAGGGAACCGGCAGACACAGCGATCGTTGTTTTTCCGGAAGCCGCCTTGGCATGCATCTGCGGTGTCATAAGGCAGATGCATAATGTTAACAGTGTAATGATCACACCTAATTTCTTTTTCATTTTACTCTCCATTCTTATGTGTGAAAATTGTATTTTCTCACTAAAATAACTCTTTCTATCCACACAGCCCTGTTACTGTTCAATCTGTGCTGCATTTATAATATGTTTCTGCAAAAGCACAAGGTCTTTTACGGAAACTTTTCCATCTCTGCTTATATCCGCAGCCGCTGCATACGCACCGGAAAGCTGTGATGTTCCAAGAATCTGTTTCTGCATCATGACCAGATCGACCACAGAGATTTTTCCATCTCCATTGATGTCACCGTAAATGACAACGTCATACTGCTTCACCAGTGTTCCATTTGCATGTACTGCAATTTTATTACCTGTTCCGACTGCACCGGTATTTTCTGTGCCATCTGCTTTCAGCACTTTGACCGTGCCGCTTCCCGCTGAGATATTGGCAAGTACAGAAGAAGCGCCTGTTCCCGGTGTAATACCTGTGATCACGGTATCTCCCAGTTTATAGGAGGTAGAAACGGATACGCCGTCCGCAACCGTTGTTCCACCACTTTCCGGTGTCTGGGTATTGTCTGCTGCCGGCTGCTGTCTTACCACATTGATCGTGTAGGTTTTTGCCGAACCGCTCTGTGACACACAAGTTACGTTGATCGCATTATTTCCATAATTCAATGCATAAGTTCCCGCTCCGGAAACTCCCGCTTTCGGTGCAACTGCCGAAGCACCTACATTGATCGAGCTTACCTCGGTTCCAACGATCACGGAATAATCGGTTACTGCTCCTTGGAAAGACGGTGTCAGTCCATATCCGCTTACGCTGAGAGAAGAGAGCCAGTTATTCGGATTACCACTGTCTGAAAACGTCACTGCTGACTCCGGCATATTGCTATACACCGGAATACGGAATATAAATCCCTGTGATTTATCCGCATAAGCGGTGCTCATTGTTTTTCCTTCTGACATTGCCGCCTGCACATTTGTCATGTACTGATGTGAGTATATGCTGTTCATATTCACCACATTAAATTTCTGGAAATATAAGGTGTTCTGCCCTTTTTTCACATAATTATTTCCAACGATACCAGCTCCACCATTAATTGATTTATAAATAGAATTCCAGTCGTTATTTTTCGCATAAATCAATCCGTTGACCGTCGCAGACGCAGACGATGTCGTATATGCTCCGATATTAAAGTAATTGTAATATCCATTATAGCCAGAGTAATTGCCAGAGATCAAAGGACTTGTCCCCTTATTTCCCTGCTCCTGCTTACATCTTGCAGCCAGATGATAAGGACTGACACTCAAGTTCTGTCCCACTTCCATGAAAGTATCTGCATAGCTTCGCGATGCTCCGTCTGTATCGCTATAGTTTCCACTCATGAAACTGCCTGACAGAATATTTCCAACTCCTGTCACGTTCTGATATGGCGCATATTCTAACGTTTCAAACTGAAAAATATACGTGTCATTCAGGTAATTTCTCGGATCCATGCAATATGCTATGTAATTGGAGGAGGCACTTACCCAGCCTGCTCCGTCATAACCATACCATTTGTTGGTCGCCCAGTCATAAGCACCCGTCTCCGTTGACTTTCTCGCATCATTGGAAGAACTCTGCACCAGATTCCTTCCGACAACACTCTCATTTGCAATGACGGTATTCCAGTCCAGTCCTGTCTGTACCGGAACGAACTGCCAGTCTGGATACTTCTGGTGCAATGCCAGAAGTGAGTTACAATAGCTATCCGGAAATCCTGCTGATTTTAACGATGCAACATATTCTTCATCTGTCACTGTTGTAGCAGCTCCCTGCGATCCGTCCGCAGAAGTCTGTCCTGTTACCGCAAGGTATGTTCCACAGATCCACCCGGCATAATCCACCCCATCTTTATTAAACGTCACATTATACCAGATTGTCCCATTCGTCGTTGTCTGTCCCAGCACATTCACCGTCTGGTCTCTTTTTACCATGGTCACCGGCGAATATGCCGTGCTTGCTCCGGTTCTCACGTAAACGTTGCCATTGGTGTTCGTGACCACTCCGGCCGCTCCCTGTGCCGAACTGTCTGTGATCGCACTTCCGGAAGAGGTATCTTCTGTTGAAAGCGTGATAAAATCTGACCGGATATATCCGGTGGATGCCATTCCATTATAGGAAATCTGTACCTTGTACCATTTCATTCCATCGGAGCCATCCACTTCATCTATCACACGGACTGCTGTACCCGCAGCTAAAGATGTGATCTTGTCCCCATCTACCGGAGTCTTTCGCATCTGTACCGGTCCATCATTCAAAACACCCGCCGTCTCCGTATACGCATAACTTTCCAACGGTTTTACCGTAATGACCGCAGTCGCTGCTGTCACACCAAAAATCGTTGCAAAGATAAAGCTCCGCCATTTTCTCTGTTTTATATTAAGGTTTCTTCTCATTTTTCCTCCAAATGCCTTCGGTATTCCCCAAAAAGACACAGTAAATCATGCTTATTATATGTAATTCACGATAGAGCGTCAACCTTAATCTGGTAAATATGGTAACTGATATGTATGATACAGCAAAGTGCTCAGATACTGCCTGAGCAGTAACGATGTTTTGTCCTTTTTTCCACCTTATCATTGGTGAACTACCCATTGTCTTAAGCCAATGGGCTTCCTGCTTC
>ULXS01055190.1_pt1 | contig 10594 bp, 9 predicted proteins | sample 1961421 | NCBI WGS metagenome assembly ULXS01 (sample SAMEA4835842, study PRJEB28245) | human gut metagenome | biome: gut microbiome; material: fecal sample | place: Denmark | collected 2008
GATACGCAGGCGATCAAGAACGCCGAAGATCGCGGTTGCTTCGAGAAGATCATGGAAGAGCTGCGCATCCCGCAGCCCGAGGCCGAGGCCGTCACCGACATCGAGACCGGCGTGAAGGCCGCCGCCCGCATCGGCTACCCGGTGCTGGTGCGTCCGAGCTATGTGCTCGGAGGCCGTGCCATGCAGATCGTTTCGAACGAGGAGCGCCTGCGCCACTACCTGCAGACGGCCGTCGAGGTCAATGAGGATTCGCCGGTGCTGGTCGACCGCTATATCATGGGTAAGGAGCTGGAGGTGGACGCCATCTGCGACGGCAAGGACGTCTTCATCCCCGGCATCATGGAACATGTGGAGCGTACGGGTATCCATTCGGGCGACTCGATCAGCGTCTATCCGACCTTCAGCGTCAGCCAGAAGGCCAAGGACAAGATCATCGGCTATACAGTCAAACTCGGCCTGAGGATCGGCATCGTCGGCCTCTATAACATCCAGTTCATCCTCGACGAAAACGACGAGGTCTATGTCATCGAGGTCAACCCGCGTTCGTCGCGTACCGTGCCGTTCCTTTCCAAGTCGACGGGCGTGCCCATGGCGCACATCGCCACGCAGGTCATCCTGGGCAAGACGCTCCGCGAGCTGGGCATCACCGAAGTCTACGGCAAGGAGAAGAAACGCTGGTACGTCAAGGCCCCGGCTTTCTCGTTCGCCAAGATCCGCGGTATGGATTCGTACCTGTCGCCCGAGATGAAGTCCACGGGCGAGGCGATCGGCTACGACGACAAACTCACCCGCGCGCTTTACAAGGCGTTGCAGGCCACGGGCATGAACGTCTCCAACTACGGTACGATCTTCGTCACGATCGCCGACCACGACAAGGAGCAGGCGCTGCCCCTCGTGCGGCGTTTCTACGACCTGGGCTTCAACATCGAGGCCACGACCGGGACGGCCGAGTTCCTGCGCAACCACGGCATCCGTACCCGTACGCGCCGCAAGCTGAGCGAAGGCAGTTCGGAGATCATCGACTCGCTGCGCCAGGGACATGTGAGCTACGTCATCAACACCATCGACGTCAACCAGCATAACACGCGCCTCGACGGGTACGAGATCCGCCGCACGGCCGTCGAGAACAACGTGACGGTATTTACGGCGCTCGAAACGGTGAAGGTGCTGTTGGACGTGCTGGAAGAGATTACGTTCGGGGTTTCGACCATCGACGCGAAGTGATTTCGGGTTTTATGCCGCACCTGCGGCACATCGGGACAGAAAAGCATGTATAAAAAAGGCATCTATATAATCCTTGCCAACGAACCGCTGACGGCGACCGTATGGCGCATGGTGCTCGGGGGGGATACGCGGTGGATCACCGCCCCCGGGCAGTTCGTCGACATCGCCCTCGAAGGCCGTTACCTGCGCCGTCCGATCTCGGTCTGCGACTACGACGCCACGACGCTCACGCTCATCTACAAGGTGGTGGGCGAGGGAACCGCACAGATGAGCCGTATGGCTGCGGGCGGGGAGCTCGACCTGTTGACGGGGCTCGGCAACGGGTTCGACGTGCACAATGCCGCACAGCGTCCCCTGCTGGTGGGCGGCGGCGTAGGTGTGCCCCCGCTCTACAACCTGGCCAAAGTGCTGCTTGCGGCAGGCAAACGGGTCGGTGTGGTGCTCGGGTTCAATACGGCGGACGAGGTGTTCTATGCCGACGAATTCCGGGCGCTGGGCTGCGACGTTGATCTGGCTACGGCTGACGGTTCGGCGGGTGTCAGGGGGTTCGTCACGACGGCCATCGCCGAGTGCCGCCCCGAGTTCGACTATTTCTATGCCTGCGGGCCGCTGCCGATGCTGCGGGCATTGTGCGACGCCGTGCAGCAGGACGGGCAGCTCTCGTTCGAAGAGCGCATGGGCTGCGGTTTCGGGGCCTGCATGGGCTGTTCGTGCAAAACCAAATACGGCAACAAGCGCATCTGCAAGGAGGGGCCCGTATTAACGAAAGGGGAGGTCATATGGTAAACAAGCAGTTCATCGCACAAAACCGGCCCGCGGAAAAACCTGCCGCGGATATGTCCGTCAGCCTGAGCGGCCTGAGACTGGATAACCCGGTCGTGCCGGCCAGCGGTACGTTCGGGTACGGCAACGAGTTCCGGGATTTTTACGACATCAACATCCTCGGGTCGTTTTCGTTCAAGGGCACCACGCGCGATGCGCGCTTCGGGAACCCCACGCCCCGCATCGCCGAATGTACGGCGGGCATGATCAACGCCGTGGGGTTGCAGAACCCGGGCATCGACGCCGTGATCGCCGAAGAGCTGCCGCGCCTGAAGACTTTTTTCCATAAACCCGTGATCGCCAATATCAGCGGCTTTTCGGTCGAGGAGTACGCCTATTGCTGCGAGCGGATCGACCGCGAGCCGCAGGTCGGCATCATCGAGGTCAATGTCTCGTGCCCCAACGTGCGGCACGGCGGCATGTCGTTCGGCACGTCGCCCGAGTGTGCCGCCGAGGTGACGCGCGCCGTGAAGGCCGTGACGACCAAACCCGTTTACATCAAGCTGTCGCCCAACGTCACGGACATCGTTTCGATCGCCCGGGCGTGCGAGGAGGCGGGCGCCGACGGCATCTGCCTGATAAATACCCTGCTGGGGATGCGGATCGACGTCAGGAACCGCAAGGCGGTCATCGCCAATACGATGGGCGGTTTTTCGGGTGCCGCGGTCTTCCCCGTGGCCGTGCGGATGGTCTACCAGGTTGCCAAGGCCTGCAAAATACCCGTCATGGGGTGCGGCGGCGTGACGACGGCCCGCGACGTGATCGAGATGATGATGGCCGGCGCTACGGCCGTACAGGTCGGCGCCGCGAACCTGGCGAACCCCTATGCCTCGAAGGAGATCGTCGAGGCGCTGCCTGCCGAGATGCAACGGCTCGGGATCGGGCGGCTGAGCGACATAATCGGAATTGTAGAATGAACGTAAAATCGTACGATATGCAACATGACGTAATTATCGCCTGCGACTTCAAGTCTGCGGAAGATACCTTCAAATTCCTCGACCTGTTCAGGGGCGAGGCACGCAAACCTTTCCTCAAGATCGGCATGGAGCTGTTCTATGCCGAAGGGCCGGAAATCGTGCGTGAGATCAAGCGCCGGGGGCACAAGATTTTCCTCGACCTCAAGCTGCACGATATTCCCAATACGGTGAAGAAGGCGATGGCCGTACTGTCGCGGCTGGATGTGGATATGTGCAACGTCCATGCGGCGGGTACCATCGAGATGATGAAATATGCCCTCGAGGGGCTTACGCGCGAGGACGGTACGCGCCCCCTGCTGATCGCCGTGACGCAGCTCACCTCGACCAGCGAGGAGCGTATGCAACAGGAGCTGCTGATCGCATCTTCGATCGGCGACACGATCGTGAAATACGCGCAGAATACCAAGGCCGCAGGGCTCGACGGCGTGGTATGCTCGCCGCTCGAAGCGGGCATGGTACACCAAGCCTGCGGAAAAGAGTTCCTCACAATCACGCCCGGCGTGCGTTTTGCAGACGGTGACGTGGCGGATCAGGTGCGTGTCACCACGCCTGCCCGTGCGCGGGAGATCGGCTCCGACTTCATCGTCGTGGGACGCCCGATCACCGCCGCGGCCGACCCCGTGGCAGCCTACCGCCGCTGTGTGGACGAATTCTGCGGATAATCCGCGAAGTTACTTTTAAACAGTATAGTTATGAAACCGGTAAAACTTTTCTACCTGAAAAACTGCCCCTTCTGCAAGAAGGCGCTGCGTTACATCGAAGAGGCCAGGGCGGCGCACCCCGAGCTGGCTGCCGTCGGGATCGAGATGATCGAGGAGTCGGAGCAGCCTGCGCTGGCCGACACGTTCGACTATTACTACGTGCCGACATTCTATGTCGACGGCGTGAAGGTGCACGAAGGCGGGGTTTATCCCGAGGAGGTGGAGAAGATTTTACGCTCGGCACTGGAATAACCCTCCGGTCGGGAAGAACCGATCCGGGGAGCCGATTCATACGAACCTGCCCGATGAAGACCTTGCTGCGAATGTCGCTGGCGGCTACGGCCGTGCTTTGCCTGCTGTCGGCCGGGGCACAAACCCCGGCAGGGGACGCTGTGTCCGATTTCGACTATGCCGTCGATGTCGTGGAACGCGCCTATGCCGGCTATCCGGACAAGACCGCGGGCCGCGAAGCGGAGTACGCCGCACTGAAAGGGCGGCTGCAAAGCGAGATTTCCGGCGACCGTGACGTCTATGATGCCATTGCCGAATACCTCGGCTGGTTCGACGATTCGCACCTCCAAACACCCGGTGCCGAAGCCTACCGGGCTAAGTCGCTGCGCCGCGATACGGACTATGCCGGGCGGATGAAGCGTTACGATCCGCAGTTCATGTACTGCCGCGTGGACGAAGATACGTATTTGATCCGATTCCCGTCGTGCGACCTGACCGATGCCGAAATCGCCGGAGTGCGGGCCGCTGTCGCGGCTTACCGCGCCTCGGGCTGTGAGAACCTTGTCGTCGACATCCGCGGCAATATGGGCGGGAGCGACAATGCCTATGAACCCCTGCTCAAACTGCTCTACGACCACGAAGGTGCGGAGGATGCCATGGAGTACCGCGTTTCGGATATAGCCATCGCCCACGTCCGGGAGTTTGCCGGGAATACGGAGCGGGGACGCAGGAAGGTTGCGCGTATGGAGCGAACCCCGGCCGGGAAATTTCTCGAAGAGGGCAAAACCTACCGTATCCGTTACGATTCGGTGTCGCCCGTGCCCCGGCGCGCCGCGCTGATCGTCGACGGCCGGGTGGCTTCGTCGGGTGAGCAGCTGGTGCTCGAAATCAGGGCGTGCAGCCGTCGTACGACCGTCTACGGACAGGACAACACGCTGGGGTGCCTCGACTATTCGAACTGCGAGATACTTTATTTCCCTCGGGACACGGCGCGTTGGATGATCGTGCCCGTCACCCGTTCCAAACGGATTCCCGCAGGGCGCGGCATCGACCGGGAGGGGATTGCCCCCGACGTGCGCATCCCGTTGCCGCTGCCCGCGACGCTCGCCGACAACGTCGACCCGTGGGTCGAGTGGGTGGCCGGGGAACTGGAAAAACCGACGGTTCGTACAAAATGACAAGCCTATGAGAAAGAATGTTTTGCGGTTGCTGCTTACTACATCGGCCATTTTTTGCCTGATGCCTTCCCAGGCGCAGGATCATGGCCGCGACTCCCTCGACTTCGTGTTCGCCGTACGCCAGGTCGAGCAAAATTATGCCGGTTATCCTTCGGCGGTGACCGATGCCGACCGTGGCCGGTACGAGGACTTGAAAGCGCGCCTGATGCGTGAGATCTGCAGCGGCGGGCGGAAAGGATACGATGCCGTGGGCGAGTTGTTCGGTTGGTTCGGCGATTTCCACCTGCGCGCAGGTATTTACAGCGAGCCCTATATGAGGCGGCGCGCCGACTACGGTGCCATGGAGTACGCACCCGTACGGTCGGCCCGTCCGATCGACAGTTCCGTCTATCTGATTCGGATACCTTCGTTTGAATACGATGAAACGCTGATGGCGTGGGTCGCCGAAGCCGCCGGGGGGTTTGTAAAATCGGGCTGCGACTACCTTGTTGTCGATATCCGCGGCAACGGCGGCGGACGCGACCAGGCTTACCAGCCTCTTTTGGAACTTTTGTACGACCATCCGGGAAAGACCGATAACGTCGAGATACGCGTGTCGGCCGACAACGAGGCGTTCCTGCGCAATGCGATCCGGGACAGCGCGCTGGACTGGCTGCTTCCCGCAGCGGACTCGATGGCGCGCGGAGGCCGGGAGTTCGTGGCTTTCCCCGGCGGCGACGATGCGATCGAATTCGATGCCGTTTCGGTTCGGCCCCGTCGTGCTGCCGTGATTATCGACGGGAACGTGGCCAGCTCGGGCGAGCAATTCGTACTCGATGTGCGGGCATGCAGTGCGCGTACGAAAATCTACGGCAGGGACAATACGCTGGGCTGCCTCGATTTTTCGAACTGCATGTTTGTCGACCTGCCGTATAGCAAGATCACGCTTTCCGTACCCGTAACGCGGTCGAAGCGCCTGCCTGACCGGGGCATCGACAAAACCGGCATCGCGCCCGACGTGCGCATCCCGTTGCCGCTGCCCGCGACGCTCGCCGACAACGTCGACCCGTGGGTCGAGTGGGTGGCCGGGGAACTGAAAAAATAACCGAAAAACGAAAATTACCATGGAGAAATCAATTGCGAAAGACCTGCTCTCGATCGGCGCGGTATTCCTGCGCCCCGAGCAGCCGTTTACCTGGGCCAGCGGTATCAAGAGCCCGATCTATTGCGACAACCGCCTGACGCTGACGGCACCTGTCGTGCGCGGACATGTCGAGGCCGGGCTTGCCGGGATCGTCCGCACCAAATTCCCCGGTGCCGAGGTGCTGATGGGCACTTCGACCGCCGGCATCGCCCATGCGGCCATCACGGCGACGATCCTCGACCTGCCGATGGGTTATGTGCGCAGCGGTTCGAAAGACCACGGCCGCGGCAACCGGATCGAAGGCAAACTGGAGCAGGGGCAGAAGGTCGTCGTGATCGAAGACCTGATCTCGACCGGCGGTTCCTGCATCGAGGTGGTGAACGCCCTGCGCGAGGCCGGTGCCGAGGTGCTGGGTGTGGCTTCGATCTTCACCTACGGCATGAAAAAGGGGCTTGAGCGCCTGAAAGAGGCCGGCGTCGTCAATTACAGCCTTTCGAACCTCGATGCGCTGGTGGAGGTCGCCGCCGAAGAGGGGTATATCGAGCCCGGGGATAAGGCCCGGCTGCTGAAGTTCCGCGACAACCCCTCGGACGAAAGCTGGATGGACAAATAGTTCGCTGCGGCCGCGCATTCCCGGCCGGGCCTTACCTGCCGTGCGGGGATATGCCCGTCCGTAGTGGCGCGAAGCCGCGGACATGCCGGAGCCGATACGGACTACGTAACCCGAAACCGAAACAGAGAAGAAAAATATGCGACATTTAATCGATCCGACCGACCTGACGGTTGCCGAAACCGAACAGATCGTTGCGCTGGCGGAGGACATCATCGCCAACCGTGCCAAATACAGCGAGGCGTGCAAGGGAAAGAAGCTGGCGACGCTCTTCTACGAACCGTCGACCCGTACGCGCCTGAGTTTCACCTCGGCCATGATGGAGCTGGGCGGCAGCGTCATCGGTTTCTCGGACGCCAACTCGTCGTCCGTGTCGAAGGGCGAGACCGTGGCCGATACCGTACGTGTGATCCGCTGCTTCGCGGACATCATCGCCATGCGCCACTTCAAGGAGGGGGCGCCGCTCGTGGCCTCGCAGTATGCCGGGGTGCCGGTCATCAATGCCGGTGACGGCAGCCACAGCCACCCGACGCAGACGCTGACCGACCTGCTGACGATCAAGCGCGAAAAGGGGCGTTTCGACAACATGACGATCGGCTTCTGCGGCGACCTCAAGTTCGGCCGCACCGTCCATTCGCTCATCAAGGCGCTGTCGCGCTACTCGGGCATCAAGGTCATCCTGATCGCCCCGCAGGAGCTGCGCCTTCCCGACTACATGCTGGCCGAGATGAGCGAGAACTCGAAGCTGGAGTTCCGCGAGGTGGAGACCATGGAGGAGGTGATGCCCGAACTGGACGTTCTCTACATGACGCGCGTACAGAAGGAGCGCTTCCTCGACGAGGAGGAGTTCGACCGCGTGAAGAACAGCTTCGTGCTCAACCCCGAGAAACTCGGGACAGCCAAGGAGGATATGATCATCCTGCATCCGCTGCCGCGCGTGAACGAGATCACGCGTGCCGTGGACAACGACCCGCGCGCGGCCTATTTCCGGCAGGTCGAGAACGGTAAGTTCGTGCGTATGGCACTGATCCTGACCCTGCTCCGCTGGGCCGACCGGAACAAACCGTTCGAACGGACTCCGGTTTTCAACGGCGAGTATGTGGTCAACGAGATGGAGTGTTCCAACCGCCGTTGCATCTCCGCCACGGAGGATGTCGACCAATTGTTCTACCGCACGGCCGACGGCACCTGCCGCTGCGCCTACTGCGAGGCCAAAGCCAGGTAACGGGCTGGCAATTCGGGCTGAAAGCTCCCTTCGGGGAGCTTTTTTTATGTCCGGTGCGGAAAAAACGGTTTTTTGTCAGGGATTTCCCGCGTTGGAGTGTTATTATATAAATGGCAGGGATTTATGGAATAAATTCTGTTGCGTTGCCCTACCCGGAGTTTGGCGCTGGCGGGTATGGCCGTTTATTTTTTGCGTTTTTAGGGCGCGGATATTGCAACACTTTCCTTATATTTGTTTATCAATGAATGAGTGTATGGAGTTGCAATCCGAGACGATTCTGGATCTGAAGGCGTTCAACCGCCTGTTCGGGGAGTACCAACAACGGTTTATCCGTTTCGCGGGCACTTATGTCTCCGATGCAGCCACGGCCGAGGATATCGTCATGGAGAGCTTTATGGCCGCCTGGGAAAAACGCGACATGCTTTCCGCCTCCGCCTTCCCTCCCTACGCGCTCACGATCGTCAAGAACAAATGCCTGAACCATCTGCGTTCGCAGGGCGTCCGCCTGCGTGCCGCCGAGGATATCCACTCCCACGGTGCGCGCATGCTCCGAACCCGCATCTCGACCCTCGAAGCCTGCAACCCCGAGGAACTGTTCAGCGAGGAGGCGCGGCGGTTGGTGAACGAGACGCTGGACAGACTTCCGGAAAAGACCCGCGCGATTTTTATCCGCAGCCGCTTCGACGGCAAAAGCTATAAGGAGATCGCCGCCGAAATGGACGTTACGGTCAAGAGCGTCGAATTCGAAGTCTCGAAGGCGATGAAAATCCTGCGCGTGGCACTCAAAGATTACCTGGCTTTTTTTATTTTCTGGTTTTATATCAATTGATAATCATTCGTTTAACTTGCTTCACCCGGACTTTCCCTGAAAAAAGTGCGATTTTTTTCAGGGATTTCCCCGGCTGGGGTGTTATCTCTATGTCATGGAAAAAGAATTACTACACCGGTTTTTTGACGGGCGCGCGTCCGTAGAAGAGGAAAAACAAGTCCTCGACTGGATCGACCGTGATCCGGCCAACCGCAGGGAACTGCTTGCCGAGCGCCGTTTGTTCGATTCGATGCTGATGCTGGCCGACCCCGGACGCACGACACGCAAGCCGAAGGTTTTGACCCTGCCGCGCTGGACACGCGAAGTCCTCAAATACGCTGCGGTCATCCTGGTCATTGCGGGAGCAGGGGGTATCTATGTCTCGCGGATGTATGACAAGTTCCTGTTGACGGGCAATACGATCACCGTCCCGGCAGGCCAGCATATCGACGTGCAGCTGCCCGACGGCACGAAGGTCTGCATGAATGCGCTTTCCGAACTGCATTACCCGACTTTCTTCGTCGGGCGCGAGCGGAAGGTGCGGCTCAAGGGCGAGGCATTCTTCGACGTGTCGCATGACCGGAAGCATCCTTTCGTCGTCGAGACCTATGCCTGCGACGTGGAGGTGCTGGGTACGAAATTCAACGTCAAGGCCCGTTCGGAAGACGGGGAATTCGTCGCCTCGCTCGTCGAGGGTAAGGTGCGCGTGACGGATCGCTTCAATACGAACAACCATGTCGAGCTGCGCCCGCGCGAACAGGTGACACACCTCAACGGACGGCTGATCCTGGGGCGGATACCCGAGCACGAAGGGTTCCTGTGGCGCGAGGGGCTGATTGCCTTCCGCGACGCTTCGTTCGGGGATTTGCTCGATGAGTTCGAGAAATATTACGGCGTGAAGATCGAGGTGCGGCGCCAGGATATACCGACCAACCTTTTCACCGGGAAGATCCGCATCTCCGAGGGTATCGACCATGCCCTGTGGGTTTTGCAGCAGAGCGCCGATTTCCAGTATACGCGCAACGAACTGAAAGACATGATTTATATACACTGACCAACCTAACCTGATTGTAGTACCTAAGCCCAGATTTATGTGAAAAATTGCCCCAGACCTTAGACGAATGATGAGGCGTGCTCCGGACAGCGCCTTTAACAACCCCTCCCCCGACCAGGGCAGGGGATCCGGAAAAACCAATAACCTAATTAACTGACCAACGTATGAAAATGAAAAACCAAGCGAGAGTTAGGTTTCTCTTGCCTGTTTTGACACTTGTATGCTGCCTTTTCGCGGGCACGGCAAGTGCGCAGTCCGTACCGGTAACCCTCCGGGTTTCGGACGCTCCCCTTGAGCAGGTGCTCAGTGCAATCGAAAAGCAAACCACCTACCTGTTCGTGTACGACAAGAATGTGGACGTGGCGCGCCGCGTGTCGATCGATGTGAAGGATACGCCGCTGAACAATGTGCTCAATACGCTTTTCCAATCCTCCGATATCGCTTATGCCGTCGAGAATACGTCGATCGTACTCTCGCAGAAAGCTCCTGCCGCACAGCCCGGCCAGCCTGTCACCGTGACGGGCAAGGTCGTCGATGCTTCCGGTATGCCGGTGATCGGCGCTGCGGTCATTATCAAAGGGACTACGATCGGTACGAGTACCGGCGTGGACGGCGATTTCTCGCTGCAAGTTCCCCCCCCC
>ULXS01044154.1_pt1 | contig 10584 bp, 7 predicted proteins | sample 1961421 | NCBI WGS metagenome assembly ULXS01 (sample SAMEA4835842, study PRJEB28245) | human gut metagenome | biome: gut microbiome; material: fecal sample | place: Denmark | collected 2008
TTGGCCAAGATGAAGGCCTTTGTCCGCAAAGCCGTCGACTGTTGCATCGAATAAGTAAAACGCAAACGTTCAAACCGGTTCGGAGAGGCTTTTCTTTGGACCGGTTTTGTTATTGAAATATTAAGCATTATGCTGTAACCTAAAGCCGATTTGTGCAAATTCTAATAATTCTGGAAGTCTGAAATGATTCATAAAAGCAAGTCCGAAAATCCTTCTTTGGAAGAAAACGAAAATTCCTGGCTCGGCAGCAACCTGTACCGGCTGATGCTGGTCGTAACCGTTGTCTGGTTCGCGATCGTGCTGATTTACATTACCCAGTTTTTCGGCTGGTCGAATTTGTTTCTGATGATGCCCGACGAGTTCGGCGGTTTTCTGGCCGGGGCAACTCTGCCGCTGGCGCTGATCTGGGTCGGCATGGCTTATGTGGATCGCAGCGCGGCCTTTAAAAAAGAAGCTAAGTTTCTCCGTGCTTACATGAATCAGCTGGTCTATCCGGAAGAAGGCGGCGCCGCCACGGCCAAGGCAATGTCGGAGGCGATTCGCTCACAGGTGTCGGAATTGCAGGAAGTGACCAAACTGGCCATGAGCCAGACCTCCATGATCAAAAAGGAACTGGATGAACGGGTGGACGACTTTGCCAGTCTGGTGCGGGTGCTCGACAACTATTCGACCAAAAGCATCGTCGAATTGACCAACGGCGTCAAAACCCTGACCAAGAGCTTTGACGGCGTGACCGACAAAGCGTTTAAAACCACCAAAGACTTAAGCAGCTGCATTGCCGAATTTTCAAGTGTTGCCACCCGTTTGCAGGGAGATATCAACGGCATTGTCGACAACCTGCTGCCCGGCATGCACGAAATCAAAAATTCCGCCGACGTCATCCAATCGGTGGCCGAAAGCAGCTCCCGCCAGATTATGGAAGCCAGTGAAAACATCAAATCCTACGGCAGCGTTTCGGAAGAAAACTTCAATCTGGTTTACGAAAAGATTCAGGCGCAGGGCAAATATCTGGAAGACATTACCAACCAGGCGGTGGAGAGCACCAGGGCGGTGGGCGAAACATTCCGTTCGGTGGCGGCCGAGATTGACGAGCTGATCGAAACCCGCGGGCAGAAAACCGTTGAATATGCGGAAAACATGGACAACAGCATTCAGGAGGTTTACCGCAAAATTTCCGAACACAGCGACCTCTTTGTTAACGAGGCGGAAAAGATCATTGCCCAGACGGCGCTGGTGGAAGACAATATTTCCTCTCAGGCGAACGAACTTAAAAACATTGCCGACACGGTGGCGGAAAGCCTGCGGTCGGCCGAGGATTCGCTTAATTCCGGTTTTGACGACCTTGACGAGCGCAGCTCCAAAGCGGTTGAAAATCTGCGAGAAGTGGTCGATACGGTAAAAGTCAAAACCGAAAACCTGATCACCTTTACCGACAGCGCCTGTGATAAGATCAACGCCGGCAGCGACAATATTGCCGAACGTTTCAGGGAGCTGCAGGGGATCGGCGGCGAAATCGGCGGCGGTCTTGACATCGTGGGCGGCAAATTTGCCGAGGGAATCGACGGCATCAGAAAGTCGATTGACGAAATGATGCAAAACTTAAACGAAGTCAACGACGCGATCGCCGCGCAGACCGAACGGCTGAACGAAACCGGCAACATGGCGGTTGCCCAGAGCCGTCTGGCCGAAAGTTCGCTGGCCGAACAGCACGGCAGCATCAATGCTTCGCTGGCCAAAATCGAAGAAATCAAATCCGAACTCAACCGTCAGATCGAAGAGCTTTCGACCGCGGCCGGCCGCATTGCCGGCGAGGCGGGCGAAGCCGTCGACAGGCTGAAAGAAAATCTTTCCGCTTCGCTTGAAGCTTCCGGCAAAGCCGCCGAGCAGACGCGTAAAATCAATGACAGTCTGGAAGCGGAAGTTCGCCGTTTGGACGAAGCGGCGGATGCCGCGGCGCAAAAAGTTTCCGGCCTGGAAAGCACCGTTGCCGCGCAAAGCGATCATCTGCGCAGCCTGATCGGCGATGTGGACGAACGTACGGCGCAAATTGCCGCGATTATGGAAAAGCACGAAAATGCCGTCAACGAAGCGACCGGCGGTTTCTCCAGGCAGTTTGCCGAAATCGTCGCCACTTTTGAAAGCCAGTCGGAACTGTTTAACTCGGTGGCCGAAAACACGGCCGGCGTCAGCCGTTCCATCCGCGAGCAAATTGCGGCCGTCGGCGAAAGCGCGGACAGCGTGTTCGCCAAGATGAGCGCGCTTGAGGACGAAGTTGCACGCCGCGGTTCCGACGTAGCGGACAAGTCTAACGTCGCCATTGACAAACTGAGCGAAATCGATCAGGCGATTGCCGAAAGGATACGCAAACTTGACGAAGATCTGGAAGATGTTTCCGCCCGCCAGAACCGGATTGCCGAAAGCATTGCCGCCGGTCTGGAGCAGTTCGGCGAAGCCGTCGACCGTGCCAGAGGCGGCGCCGACGAAGCGGCCGCGGCCATTGTTGACAGCATGAATAACGGCGCCGGCGAACTCGGACAGATTATTGAACGGATTAAAAACGAAGCCGGCGCAGGTGCCGAAGCGATGGTGGCCGGCATGAACGACGGCGCCGACAGGATCGGACAGATTATTGAACGGATTAAAAACGAAGCGGGCGCCGGAGCGGAAGCGATAGTGGCCGGTATGAGCGACGGTGCCGACCGGATCGGCCGGATCGTTGAGCTGGCCAAAACCGGTGCCGACGAAGCTGCCGAAGCTCTTGTCAGCCGCATGAACGACGGTGCGGGTGAACTTGTCCGAGCCGTTGAACAGATGAAAGAAACCGCCGAAAACGCGGCATCCTTTGTTGCCGGCAGCGTCGAAAAGATTAAGGGCGTTCATAATGAGTTTGGCACCGAGTTTACGGTTCTGGCCGGTCAGATGGACGGTTATGCGGACAAAATCGGGCGTTCTGCGGAAGAAATTGCCGTCCGCGGAACGGAAATCAATGAACGTTTTGGCGGGCTGGTTGAGCAGATCAACGCGGAAAGCGCAAAAGCCGACAGCATTTTTGCCGCTTTGGGTGAACAGATGCGTGTTCAGAGCACTGCCATCAATGACAACTTCAACCGTCAGCGCGAAGACCTGATGGACGTCGTCAATCTGGTCAGCGCGCAGACACGTCTCGGCGAGGCGGCATTAAATGAACAATATAAATGCCTGATGGACGTTTCCGACGCAGTTTCCCGCAAAATGACGGGTTTAAGCGATCAGTTTAAGAAAAACACCGGCGGACTGCAGGAAAATGCGGCGGCCATGTCGGCGGAAATTTCCGCGCTGGCGGATCACCTGCTGCAAATCGGCAGCACCATGGGACAGACCACTCAGAATTCCATTGCCGGCATAGAGCAGGTCAATCAGGCGCTGGTTCTGTGTTCGGACAATCTCAACCAGGCGACCGACAACGCCGCCGCCAACATGAACAAGGTGACGGAAGACTACCACCGCTGCCTGAACGATTTCGGCGCGGTTACCGAAGAAAGCAACCGTGCGCTGAACGAAGCGGCCGGACTGATTGCCGCGCAAAACGACAAGATGACGCAGATTGCCGAAGACACCAAAGCGCTGACGGATTATTTCAACAACCTGATGAACAACGCTTCCGAGCAGTTGATTGAAAAAGCCAACGTTGCCCATGACCGGATTCGCGAACTCGGCGAGGGGCTTCAGCAACTGGGCAGACAGCTGGAGGAAACCGCCGGCAGCAGTGCGGAGCATTTTGCCGCTTCCGGCGAAAAACTGCGCTCTGCGGTTGCCGAAGTGATGACCGATGCCGAGCGCGTTGCCGGCGAGGTACGGGCTTCGCACGAAGCCTTTAAAGAGCAGTCGGACAATCTGCGGGCAACCGCCGACGAAACGCTGACCAAAGTCAGCGAAGTGATGGGCAGTTTCAGCGGCAGTCTGGAGGAATTTACCGCCAAGAGCAACGCGATTGTCGACAGCACCAGTAACTTTAACGGCGTGATCAAAAAGCAGATCGAACTGCTTGACATCGGTGCCAAGCAGGCCGGCAGCGAACTGGCGGACATTGAGAAGCGCTACCGCGAAATGAAGGTTGAAAACTTCCTCAAGAATGCGACTTCCATTATCGAAAAACTGGAAACGCTGGCGGTTGACATCAACATGATCTTCAACCCCGAAAGCCAGGATAAACTTTGGCAGAAATATTATGAAGGCGACACCGACGTCTTCGTCCGTTATCTGTCGCGCACCATGAGCCGCAAACAGGTGGTGGCGATCAAGGAGGAATTTGAGAAAAATCCGGAATTCCGCAAGATGGTCAATGCCTATATGGGCGAGTTCGAGGAACTGATCAACCGCGCCCGCGGCTGCGAAAAGTCGGGCATTCTGCTGTCGGTTATTTCCGGTGCGGACATCGGCAAAATCTACTATGTTATCGCCCGGGCTTTGGACAAGCTGAATTAATCTTATGAAAATACTCGATTTTGACAGTCAGGTATTTTTGGCGCCGATGGCCGGTATAACGGACCGGCCGTTCCGCGCATTGACGGCATCTTTCGGCGGCGGCAACATTGTTTCCGAAATGGTGGCGGTTAATGCGCTGGAGCGCAAGAACGCCAAACCCTGCCGCATTGCGGACGTGCGCGACGAGCCTTATCCGGTGGTCGTGCAGCTGGTCGGCGGCGATCCGGCTTTGTTTGCCGAAGCGGCAAAACTGGCGGCCGACCTCGGGGCGCACAGCCTGGACATCAACATGGGCTGCCCGGTGAGAAAAATCGTCAACAACAATTCCGGCTCGGCACTGATGAAAGATCCGCTGCTGGCGGCCAAAATCATCGAAACGACGGTGGCGGCAACCCCGCTTAAAGTCAGCGTGAAATTCCGTAAGGGATGGGATCATGATCATGTCAACGCGGTTGAATTTGCCCGCATGTGTGAGGAAAGCGGCGCTGCTTACGTGACCGTTCATGGCCGTACCCGCAGCGATTTTTATGCCGGTACGGCGGATTGGGACATCGTTGCCGCGGTAAAAGACGCGGTTAAAATTCCGGTGGTTGCCAACGGCGACGTTTCCGACGCGGCGTCGGCGGCAAAAATTCTGCGCCATACCGGCGCCGACGGGCTGATGATCGGCCGCGCGGCTCTCGGCGCGCCATGGCTGATTGCGGATATTGACCGCTTTTTAAAAACCGGAAAAGAACCGGAAACGCCGGCACCCGGAACGATAAAAACGGTGCTGATCCGGCATATTCGCGGCTTGTGCGATTATTACGGCGAACGGACGGCGCTGCAGCTTTCGAGAAAATATGTCTGTTGGTACTGCAAAGGGTTGCACGATGCCAAAAGGTTTCGCGAGCAGTATACGAAAATAGGCAGTCTGGCAGAAGCGTTTGCGGCGGCGGAAGCTTATTTTGACGGTTTGGAGAAAGACATAACGGAGGAAGAAAGATGAAAATCATCGTCGGCGGCGCCGGCAGCGTCGGCAAGAGCATCGTCGCCTATTTGAGCCGCGGCAACAACGACGTGGCCGTGGTTGACGAAGACGAAAGAAAGTTAAACGAAGTCGCCCGCGAATGGGACGTGATGCCGGTTTTGGGTTCGGTCGCCCATCCTGACGTGCTGCAAAAGGCCGAAGCCGGCAAAAGCGACCTGCTGATCGCTGCAACCGAAAGCGACGAAGTCAACATGATTGCCTGCCAGGCGGCATATTCGCTGTTCAATGTTCCCCGCAAAGTGGCGCGCATCAGCGCCCGGGTGTACCATAAGGCGGCCTGGGGCGGCTTGTTCGGCGACCACGACATTCCGGTGGATCTGGCGGTTTCCCCCGAATATGAAATTGCCGGCGCCATCAAACGGGTGCTTCAGTTTCCGGGCATTTCCGGAATTTGTCCGTTTGCCGGCAAAAAGCTGATGCTGCTGTCTTTCCGCTGTCCGAAAAAGTCGCCGCTGCTGCAAATTCCGCTTGACCATCTGGAACGGGCGGAGCCTGATCTGCATATTGCGGTGGTCAACGTCATCCGCAGCGGCCGCGGTTTCATTCCCGGCAGCGACGACACTTTCCATGCCGGTGACGAAATTAACCTGCTGGCGGCGGCAGACGAAGTCGAAGACGTCATCCGCGCCTTCGGCCTTGAGCGCAAGGACAACGAACGGGTGCTTATTTTCGGCGGCGATCAGATTGCCGAATATCTGGCGGAAGCGCTGGAAGAAGACGACGGCATTGCCGGCTGCCGGGTGATTGACGAAGATCCGCGCAGCGCCGCCCGTCTGGCGGAACATCTGAACAACACGGCGGTGTTTAACGGTTCGGTCATGAGCGACGTGGTGCTTGCGGAAGCCGGCATTGCCGACGCCGATGCGGCGGTCGCGGTCACCGGCGAGGACAAGGACAATATCATTGCCGCGATGATTGCCCGCAAAAACGGGGTAGAAAACACTTTTGCCCTGGTCAATTCGCGTTCGGCCAACACTCAGATGATCAACGTCGGCGAGAATATCCTGATCGACCGTACCACCATTACCATTTCCGCCATTTTGAAGGAACTGCGCAAGGTGCGGCTGAACAACGCCTGCACGCTGGGGTTGTCGGGAGAGGTATGGGAAATCGCCGTTGACGGCAATTCGACTTTGATCGGTTCGACTTTCGCACAGCTCGGCCTGCCTGAGGAAAGCCGTGTCTGCGCCCTGATCCGCAAAGGAGAAACGAGATTTTTACCCGCGGCGGACGAGCAGGTGGAAGAAGGCGACGTGTTGGTCTTTTTTGTTGCGCCGTCGTCAATTCGCCGGGCGGAAAAAATCTTTGCATAATTATCCCCTTGTTTCATAACAACTCTTTACTATTTTTACAAAATAGGGTTACAATCGGACAAACGACAAACAATAATAAAAAGGAATATAGGACAATGTCACAAAAAGTTCAGGAAGATTTTTTAGGCGATATCCGGAAAAACGAAATTGCAGTAACCGTTTTCCTCATCAACGGCGTTAAGCTGCAAGGGGTCATTACCTGGTTTGACGACGCCTCCATCCTGTTGCGCCGCGACGGACACACCCAGTTGATTTATAAACATGCGGTTTCGACCATCATGCCCGGGGTGGCGGTTGACATTGCCGCCAAAGCCGACAAAGAGTAAGTCTTGGCGGAAAACATATTTGAAATTCCGGCGGTAAAAACCGGCATCGTTTATCCGGAAACGCCGGGTGAAAAAGCTTCCCTTAATCCGGAGCAGCGGCTGGAGGAAACCGTCAGGCTGGCGGCGGCGATCAATCTGGAGGTGGCATTTGCCGAAATTGTCCGGCTGCGGCAGATTCGTCCCGACGCTTATTTCGGCAAAGGGGTGATCGGACGTTTTCGCGAAGCGGCCGCCGCCGGCGGGGTCGAACTGCTGATCGTCGATGCCGCCCTGACCCCGATCCAGCAGCGTAATCTGGAAAAGGCGCTTGATCTGAAAGTGATTGACCGCACGGCGTTGATCCTTGAAATTTTCGGTGAACGGGCACAGACCCGGGAAGGTTCGCTGCAGGTTGAACTGGCACATCTGACCTATCAGCGCAGCCGGCTGGTGCGCAGCTGGACCCACTTGGAACGTCAGCGCGGCGGTGCCGGCTTCCTCGGCGGTCCCGGCGAAACCCAGATTGAACTTGACCGCCGCATTATCGACGAGAAAATCACCAAAATCAAAAAAGCGCTGGAAAAAATCAGACAAACCCGCGGCCTTCAACGTACGGCGCGAAAGCGGGTGCCGTATCCGGTGGTGGCACTGGTCGGCTATACCAACACCGGCAAGTCCACATTGTTCAACCGCCTGACCAGAGCCGGCGTTTTTGCCGAAAATCTGCTGTTTGCCACTTTGGATACCACCATGCGGCGGCTGACGCTGCCTTCGGGACGGGAAGTCATTCTTTCCGATACGGTCGGTTTCATTTCCGATCTGCCGCATGAGTTGGTAATGGCCTTTCGCGCCACGCTGGAAGAAGTGCTGGAAGCCGACGTCGTGGTTCAGGTGCTGGACGCCGCCAACCCCGGTTGCAAGCAGCAGCGGCGGGACGTGTTGACGGTGCTGGCCGGTCTGGGGCTGGACAAGATTGAGCATCAGCCAAACTATCTGGAAGTTTACAATAAAATTGATCTGGCGCCGTCTTTTGCCGCCCCTTCCGCCAATGCGGTGAAAGCGTCGGCACTGACGGGAGAAGGCTGCAAAGAACTTTTGCGGAAGCTGGACGACGTTTTGGCGGCCGGCAGCGCGGTTATTGACGTGAATATACCGTCTTCCGACGGCAAAACCATTTCCTGGCTGCATCGTAACGGCGAAGTCCTGTCCTGCCTGCCGGGAGAAGAATTTTTGAAAATGTCGGTACGTTTGGACGCGGCCGCGCAGAGCCGGCTGACCGCGCTGTTGAAAAACGCGGCCGATTGAAAAACTTTTTTTTGCTCCTATATCAATGCGGAAACGTTTATTTGATACGGGAGAAACGATATGCTGGTTTTATTGTGCGCTTTTATTCTGACCGCCTGTTCCTCAACCCCCGGCTATAATGAGCAGCTGGAAAGCTGGGTCGGCGTGTCGGAAGAACATCTGGTGGACAACTGGGGAATGCCGGACAGTACCTTTACGCTGGACGCCGACACCAGGGTTCTGACTTATGTTGAATACGACGGAGAAGGGGATCGGGAAGTTTATTCCGAACAGATTTATTATCCGGCAATTTCCGGGCAGAATTTTCCCGGTCCGAACCCGGATGGGGAAAATATTGAGTATTGCAAAATTTCCTTTACCGTCGACAACAGCGTTGTCACCGGTTACAATTTTAACGGCGACGACTGTGCGGGAAAACTGCTGCCGGGCGGTTCAAACTAGTACGCAGGCGTAGAGGACGGCAAAAAAATGCATGACCGTGCCGGCAAGCACCATCAGGTGCCAGACGGCATGGGTGTATTTTTTGCTTTTCCAAACGTAAAAGAAAACGCCGAAAGTGTAAAACAGGCCGCCGAGGACGAGAAACAGCGCGCTGACGGCGCTGATTGCGGCAAACAGCTGCCGGGAAACGAAAATGATTGCCCAGCCCATGATCAGATAAAGCGAAATCGACCACAGTTTGGTGCCGCTGCCGGAAGTGACGATTTTCAAAACCGTGCCGATGAGCGCCAGGCTCCAGATGACGGCAAAAACCGACCAGCCGACCGGCCCGCGCATGTTGACCAGCAAAAAGGGCGTGTAACTGCCGGCGATCAGATAGTAGATGGCGATGTGGTCAAACTTTTTCAAAACCTTTTTCACCCGCGGATAGGGCACGGCGTGGTAAAGGGTGGAGGCCGTGTAGAGCAAAATCATCGAAACGCCGAACACGGCGGTGGAGGCGACGGTCCAAAGGTCGCCGTATTTTGACGACAGGCTGACCAGAACCGCCAGGCCGGCGACGCTGAAAATGATCCCCAGTCCGTGGATGGCGCAGTTGCATACTTCCTCGCCGAAAGTGTAGGGACGGACAGCCGATGATGTCTGCATGTTAAAAAACTCCTTTTTTTGCTCTCTTGTTTTTTTCGTTTGTTTATCGCATCTGTTTTTGCATCTTTTGCTTTTTCAACCGAAATCGCAACCGTGATATTAGATAAGACGGACAGATTGAAAATCAAGGGCGGCGGATTAACAAAAAACTAAGTTTTGCCGGATATACTGTCGGCATAATTTATGAAATGCGAGGTTTATCATGTTACTCAGTCAGATATTGGCGGGCGTTCCGCTGGCGGAAAAGCTTTCCGGCGATGCGGAAATTTCCGCGGTCGAACTCGATTCGCGAAAAACGGTGCCGGGAGCGTTGTTTATAGCCCTTAACGGAAAGAATTCCGACGGCAGAAAATTTATTCCCGACGCATTGGAAAAAGGCGCTGCCGCGGTTTTGTACGACGGCGATTATACTCCCCCGGCGGCTGACGGAGTTTTGTTCGTCAGGGCCGACGGTGATATGCGGCAAAATATTGCCCGGGCGGCGGCCAATTTTTATAAACCGGTTCCGCCGTATATTTCTGCCGTTACCGGAACCAACGGCAAGACCTCAATTGCCGATTTTACCCGCCAGCTGATGAAGAAACTCGGCTATTCCGCGGCCAGCATCGGCACTGTCGGCGTGGTTTCCGACATGGCGGAAAATGCGGAAACGCTTACCACACCGGACAGCGTGACTTTGCACCGGATTTTGCGCGATCTGGCGGTCAGGGGCGTCGACTATGTTTCGCTTGAGGCCTCAAGCATCGGCATTGAACAATACCGGCTGGACGGTTTGAAAATCAAAGCGGCCGGCTTTACCAACTTCACCCAGGATCACCTTGACTATCACCTGACCATGGAAAATTATCTGAAGGCCAAGGAAGAGCTTTTTTCCCGGGTAATGGAAACTGACGGAACCGCGGTTTTGAACGCCGACATTCCCGAATTTGCGGAACTGGCGGAAATTTGCCGCCGCCGGGGAATTAAAGTGATGTCTTACGGCCGTAACGGCAGCGATTTGAAAATATTGTCGCGGGTGCCGCATGCGGAGGGACAAACGCTGGAAACGGAAATAGAAGGGCGTCCGTATCGGCTGGAA
>ULXS01055118.1_pt1 | contig 10572 bp, 6 predicted proteins | sample 1961421 | NCBI WGS metagenome assembly ULXS01 (sample SAMEA4835842, study PRJEB28245) | human gut metagenome | biome: gut microbiome; material: fecal sample | place: Denmark | collected 2008
GGAACTCCGTGACGATCCGCAGTTGATAGCCGAATACCGCCGCCGGCACAGCCAAGGGGGCATCTGGCCCGAAATACCTGCCGGTATCCGTGAGGCCGGTATTCTGGAAATGGAAATATATCTTTTGGACACCCGCCTGTTTATGATAGTCGAAGTGCCTGTAGGGCTTGACTGGGATGCAGCTATGGAGCGCCTCGCTTCCTTGCCCCGACAACAGGAATGGGAAGACTATATGGCCATCTTCCAGCTTGTGAAACCCGGTTCCACAGCCGCTGAGAAATGGCAGCCGATGGAGCGTATTTTCCACCTTTATGACTAATCCCAGCCAAAGAAATAACTACCATGAAGAACAACACTAAGAAAAACAGCATTATCAGTAAAGACGGAGTAAGCTACCTCATTCCGTTCATTCTTATCACCAGTTGCTTTGCCTTGTGGGGCTTTGCCAACGATATCACGAATCCGATGGTGAAAGCCTTTTCCAAGATTTTCCGTATGAGTGTTACCGACGGGGCATTGGTGCAGGTGGCTTTCTATGGCGGATATTTTGCCATGGCATTCCCTGCGGCTATTTTTATCCGCAAGTATTCCTATAAAGCAGGGGTACTGCTGGGACTGGGATTGTATGCTATCGGTGCATTCCTGTTCTATCCCGCCATGCTGACGGGAAATTACTATCCCTTCCTTATAGCCTACTTTATCCTGACATGCGGACTTTCGTTTCTGGAGACCAGTTGTAATCCCTATATCCTTTCTATGGGCGATGAGGCTACCTCCACCCGCCGGTTGAATCTGGCACAGTCTTTCAATCCGATGGGTTCGTTGCTGGGTATGTACGTGGCGATGAACTTTATCCAGAATCGTTTGAACCCGATGGATACGGTGGAACGTAGTCGGCTTTCGGATACGGAATTTGCCGCTGTGCGTGATTCGGACCTGATGGTACTGATTGCGCCTTATCTGATTATCGGGCTTGTCATTCTGGCTATGCTGATTGTGATCCGTATGGTGAAGATGCCGAAGAATGGCGATCAGTCTCATGGTATCAATTTCCTGCCTACATTGAAACGCATATTCGGTATACATCATTATCGCGAAGGAGTGATCGCACAGTTTTTCTATGTAGGTGCGCAGATTATGTGCTGGACATTTGTCATTCAGTACGGCACACGCTTCTTCATGTCTGAAGGGATGGAAGAGAAAGCCGCGGAAGTGCTTTCACAGCAATATAACATTGTAGCTATGATTATCTTCTGTGCCAGCCGCTTCATCTGTACGTTTATTTTGCGGTATCTCAGTCCGGGATTGTTACTGAAAGTTCTGGCTATTGCAGCCTGCGTGTTTACGGTGGGGGTAATTAGTTTCCAGAATATCTGTGGAATGTACTGCCTCGTGGGAGTATCCGCCTGTATGTCTCTGATGTTCCCTACGATTTACGGTATAGCTTTGCAGGGATTGGGCGATGATGCTAAGTTCGGTGCTGCCGGATTGATCATGGCGATTCTCGGAGGTTCGGTGTTACCGCCAGTTCAGGCAAGCATCATAGATTGTGGTACATTGCTGGGTATGCCTGCTGTGAACTTGTCATTCATTCTTCCGTTCATCTGTTTTGTGGTAATTGTGATCTATGGACATCGATCCTATAGCAGGGAAAAGATGCGAAAGTAGTTATAGATACGTCTGATTTCGATAATGGAGAACCTTTTTATAGAAAAAAGGTTCTCTTTTCTATTTTATATAAGTTATATTTCGTCTTTTTTTTCTACTTTTGTATTGCAAAATAAAACAAGTAAAATATTTCGCATAACATAAAATTTTTCCGGTACAGATGAAAAAATATCTTCTACTTCTGTTTTTTTATTTCTTATTTGTATTTTCTGCTTTTGCACAAAAAGATGCAATAGATGATAAAAGTTATATCCTTTGTATAAACTCATATACGGAAGCATCTCCCTGGAGTAGCCGGCTCATTTCCAACGTTACGGAATTCGTTCAAAAGGACCCTGAAATCACTCTCTATGTAGAGCATTTGAATATGCTATTGATTGAAAATGATTCTATTTTGGAAGAATCCAAACGTAATATATTCGATAAATACAAAGATCACTCTCCACGTATGCTGTTATTGCTGGGAAATTCGGCATTGTTGTTGCGGGATGAATATAGAAAAGTCTGGGGAGATATTCCCATTGTGCTTTGTGCACAGGAAGATTATTTGGATTCTTATGAAGCTTATATCCACAGGCGGCCTTCCACACCGGAAGAACGGATTCCTCTCTCTTACTTAGTTGATCCCTACAATTTAGTTTATCTGTATGCCGATTTATATATCCCGGAAAACATTCGCCTAATGAAACAGATGATTCCCGGCATGAAAGAGTTTATATTTATAGGTGACGGGCGTAAAGTCAATCAAGACAATTCTGCACTTATCCAGCAAGAACTAAATACGAAATATCCGGAAATCAAGTATAGATTCTGGTCTGCTGAAAATATGACGACCAATCAGTTGTTGGATTCTCTGTATTTCGTAGATACTGAAATGACGGGAATTCTGTTCGCTTCATGGTTCTACAAATACACATTTGCCGGTAACAGTATGTTAGCCACTAATTCTCACAAGCTTATAGCTGCTACTTCCGTCCCTATCTTTTCTCTTAGCATGGTAAATATAACCAGTGGAAAAGAAGGTATGTTGGGTGGATATACTTACAATCAGGATCGGTATGATGCGGCATTGATTCAAACCATTTCGGATGTATTGAAAAATAAACAGGCACGTCATATTCCTTGCTATATTCCCACAGATGGGGCACCTGTTATTAATTATGAAATACTGGCGCGTAATGGGTTTTCTCTTTCCGCATGTCCTGCCAACACCCGTTTTCTGAATAAACCACTTACGTTTTGGGAGCATTACCGGTATTTCATTTTGGGAACTATCTTTTCTATTTTGCTTATTACATTGCTTTTTCTGTACCGTATTCGTAATCTGAATGCATTAAAGAAAGCACAGGAAAACGAAATAGATGCAATGACTACTTACAAGATGCTGGTGAACAACATGCCTTTGCTCTATATGCAGGAAGAATTGGTGACTGATAAGAATGGCAATCCCATTGAACTGATTTACCGGAATGTAAATTCTGAATTTGAGAAACAGTTCTATCGTAAGGAAGAAGTCATAGGTAGAAAAGGGAGTGAAATATTCCCGGAATCCATGCCCGAATTCCTGCATTTCACCAAGATGGCGTTGACTGAGAAAAGAGCTATTACATTTCCTTACTATTTTAAAGCTATCGATACTTTTTACGATGTGGTATTGAAAGGAACCCATCAGGGGAATATGATTGATATTTTCTGCCTGGATAGTACAGAACTGCACAAAGCACAGCAAAAGCTGAGTGCTACCAACAGTAAACTGGCGATGGCTCTTGATGTTGCCAACATTGTACCCTGGAAGTGGGATCTGAAGAGCAAAACGATCTTGTGTGATATCAATAAACCGATTGAACTGAGCACTGACGAACAGGAGGTGGAAGACTCACAGCTGTCTGTACCCGATTCGCAGTATTTCGCTAAAATCTTCAAGGAAGACCGTGAACGGGTGAAACAGGCATACCGGGACTTGATAGAAGGACGGGCGGAAAAAGTAAAAGAAGAATACCGCATCGTCAATGTGCAGAAAAACAACCTGCACAAGGTGGAGTGGGTGGAGGCACAGGCTGCCGTAGAAGCCCGTGATGAGGATGGAAAGCCATTGACATTGGTAGGCTCGTCGCTTGTCATCACCAACCGAAAGAAGATGGAGCAGGAACTTACAACAGCCAAAGACCTTGCCGAAGAATCCAATCGCTTAAAGTCGGCCTTCCTGGCCAATATGAGCCATGAAATCCGTACTCCGTTGAATGCTATTGTCGGTTTCTCGGGGATATTGGCATCTACCGAAGAAGAACAGGAAAAGCAGGAATATGTTAGCATCATCGAGAACAATAATACTTTGTTGCTGCAACTCATCAGTGATATTCTTGATTTGTCGAAGATTGAGGCGGGAACGTTGGAGTTGAATTACTCTAATATCGAACTGAATGAGTTGATGAGGGAACTGGAGCGTGGTTTCTTGTTGAGAGTGAAGACGGATGCGGTGAAACTGGAGTTTGTGGAGCCTGCCGGGCCATGTATGGCCTATACGGAAAAGAACCGTTTGTCCCAACTGATGATTAACCTTGTGACAAATGCCATTAAGTTTACCGAAAAAGGAAGCATTCGTTTTGGCTATGAAATGCGGGAGAATGAATTGTATTTCTATGTGACTGATACCGGATGCGGAATTCCGAAGGATAAGCAGCAAAACATTTTCGGGCGTTTCGTCAAGCTGAACTCTTTTGCCCAAGGAACCGGATTGGGGCTTTCTATCTGCCAAACACTGGTAGAACGTATGGCTGGCAGAATCGGTGTGGAATCGGAAGAGGATAAAGGATCGACTTTCTGGTTTACGCTTCCTTACAAGCCAGCAGTGAAGGAGGACAGGAAACAGACGCCAAAGGAGATTCAACCTGTTGCGATAGAAAGAAATAAACTGACCATATTGGTTGCAGAAGATAATGCAAGCAATTATAAGCTTTTTGAATCCATCCTGAAGTACGACTATCATTTGATTCATGCCTGGGATGGCATGGAGGCTGTGGAAATGTTCCGGGAACATAATCCTCAGATTATATTGATGGATATCAATATGCCTGTAATGGACGGGTACGAGGCTACCCGGGAGATCCGCAAGTATTCTGCAAAGATTCCTATCATTGCCGTTACAGCCTTTGCCTATGCTTCGGATGAACAGAAGGTAATGGAAAGCGGATTCGATGGATATATGCCCAAGCCTATCAATGCCAAGTTGCTGAAAGCGCAATTGGTGGATATTATGCAGAAGCGTATTATCTTGTTATAAGATGAAAGTTTCTTTCAGCACCCGCAATGCCACACTTCGTGGGTGCCGATGCCACACTTGGACGAGCGTGAAGTGTGGAGTTTGCCCCGTTTAGGTGTGGCATTTGCCTCGCTCAGGTGTGGCGTTTCTTTTGATATTCCGCCGGCGTCATCCCCGTCATCCGTTTAAAGAATTTGCTGAAGAATGACGGATTGGGGAATCCCAGCTCATCCGAGATTTGGAATACCAACAAATCACTGTGTTTCAGCAGCACTTTTGCTTCAAGAATAATTGCTTGGTTAATCCACTGCATTACCGTCTGCCCGCTTACTTCACGAATAACCGTACTCAGATAGTGAGGAGTCAGGCACAGTTTATCTGCATAGAAACCGATGGTACGTTCACGTTTACTGTGTTCATTTACCAATGCGATAAAGCGGCGGAATACCTCTTCCTGGCGTGAGAGATACAGTTGTGTGGACTCTTCGTTCTTTGCATGGATATACCTTATATTATAGAGTAATGCAATAATCAAGTGTTGTACCACTTCCCGGCGGAATGGCACTTTGTGCACGGTATCCCATAACATTGAAAAGAAAGTATCGATTTGCTTTAATTCTTCTTTTGTGGGCGAAATGAAAATGCCATGCTTTGTGTACGAATCCGTCAGAGCGCCTCCTTGTACGATGGGCAGAAAGTTATTATCGGGAACAATGACCTGAAAGTCATAATCCTCACTGATTTCCACAATTTCTATCAGTGAATTGCATGGGCTGACAATAATCATTGGTTCCTTTACCTTATATTCTATCAGATTGATGGAGATCCGTGCTTCACCTTTCAGTATCCGGATGATTCGGCTTTCTCTGGTACGATATGGCCTCCCTGTACTAAAGAGGATGCTATCCATTTGGGCAAAGCTGATGACAATGCCGAGATCACGGTTGATAAAACGGAAACTGTTATTGTTTACAATGTTTTGATTACTCAGCAGCTCGCCAAGTCCAAGCTCCATGGGCTTACTCTTTTCCATATCCTTTTCCTCCTTTAACTTATCTATATCTGTGGCAAAGATAAGAAAACACAGGGATTTCTTATCTTTTAATACTGATGATCGGATAAATAGAACATCATTGCACACAAATAGAATGTATCCATGTACTTTTAAGCTCTATCTTTGTGTCCGATAAAGAAATAAAAAATGTATATGAAAATAAAACGAACTATTCTCTCTTTTTCCTTTGTTCTTGCGGCAATGCTGGCACATGCGCAGCTCACGCTGGAGGGATGCCAACACTCGGCACAGACCAATTATCCGCTGGTGCGGCAATACGGTCTGATAGAGAAAGCGCGGGAGTATAACCTGGAGAATGCCGGAAAAGGCTATCTGCCACAATTCACCCTTTCGGGAAAAGCAACCTACCAAAGTGATGTCACAAAGCTGCCCGTGGACATTCCGGGAATCGATATAAAGAGTATGCCCAAAGATCAGTATCAGGTGATGCTGGAAGTCTCGCAGAACATCTGGGACGGTGGAGACATCCGCTCCAAAAAGCAACTGATCCGGACCGCTTCGGAGATAGACCGCGGGAAGCAGGAAGTGGATATGTATGCGTTGAATGATCGTGTGAATCAGCTATACTTCGGCATCCTGTTGCTGGACGAACAGTTAAGGCAGAATCAGCTTTTGCAGGAAGACTTGGGACGCACCCATCAGCAAGTATCCAACTATATGGCAAACGGCATTGCCAATCAGAGCGATCTGGATGCCGTAAGCGTGGAGATATTGAACACGAAGCAGAAACGCATTGAACTGGAATCTTCGCGACAGGCCTATCTGAGTATGCTCTCTATCTTTATAGGAAAGGAAATCGCTTCCGGAACCACATTGGAGAAGCCCGCCGATGCTTTTGAATCCACTTCATTGGTGAACAACCGTCCGGAACTTCGCTGGTTCGATGCCCAAGGCGGGCAATTGAACGTACAGGAATCTTCATTAAAGACGCGCTTCCGTCCCCGCTTCGGGCTGTTCGTGCAGGGAGCTTACGGAAATCCGGAATTGAATATGTTGAAAGATGATTTCTCCGCATACTATGTAGCGGGCGTCCGTATGTCGTGGAACTTCGGTAGCCTGTACACGTTGCGCAATGATCGCAGGCTGATAGATAACAACCGCCGTAAGCTGGAGACCAGCCGCGATGTGTTCCTGTTCAATACCAACCTGCAATCTACCGGGCAGAGCTCGGCCATACAGTCCATGCGCCGGCAGATGGTGGATGATGATGAGATTATCCGTTTGCGTGTCAACATCCGCAAGGCCGCCGAGGCTAAAGTGGAGAACGGTACGCTGACCGTAACCGATATGCTTCGTGAAATTACAGCCGAGAATCTGGCGCGCCAGACCAAGGCTTTGCATGAGGTGCAGTTGCTGATGAACATCTGGAACCTGAAATATACATTGAATAATTAAAGGCATAAATATATATATCATTATGAAATCAAGGAATTTACTGGGACTCTGTTCCCTATTGGCCCTCTTTTCCGCTTGTGGAAACGGTGCCCCAAAATATGATGCAACAGGAACGTTTGAGACTACGGAAGTGCTTGTATCTGCCGAAGCGTCGGGCCGCCTGCTTTATTTCGATATAGAAGAAGGAATGTTACTGAAGGCCGGTGAAGAAGTCGGTGTAGTGGATACCGTACAATTCTACCTGAAGAAGCTGCAACTGGAGGCAAGCATTAAATCCGTCGAAGAACAGCGCCCTGATATCCTGAAACAGGTAGCAGCCACCAAAGAACAGATATCTGCCGCCGGGCGCGAACGGAACCGTGTGGCGAACTTACTAAAGGTAGGTGCGGCAAACCAGAAACAACTGGATGATGCGGAAGATCAGCTTGAAGTGCTCCGCAAGCAACTTGTTGCGCAGAATTCTACCTTGTCCAATAGTCACCAGAGCCTGACGTGGCAAAGTTCATCCGTCGGTATTCAGGTGGCACAGGTGGAAGACCAGTTGAAGAAGTGCCACATCACCTCTCCGATAACCGGCACTGTACTGGCAAAGTATGCCGAAGCGGGAGAACTGACCGCAATGGGCACTCCGCTTTTCAAAGTGGCTGATACGGAGCAGATGTACCTTCGTGCTTATATCACTTCCGAACAACTTTCGCAAGTAAAACTGAGACAGAAAGTAACTGTCTTCTCCGATTACGGCACCGATGAGCACAAGCCGTATCCGGGCGTAGTTACCTGGATTTCGGATACCTCGGAATTTACCCCGAAGACTATCCTGACTAAGAATGAACGTGCCAACCTGGTGTATGCCGTGAAGATTGCCGTGCACAATGACGGGCTGTTGAAGATAGGCATGTACGGGGGAGTGGAGTTTAATAAGTGATAAAGTGATGAGTTTATGGAATATGCGGTTGTTGTAGATAACGTTACCAAGAAGTATGGGGCGGTGGAGGCGTTGAAGGGTGTTTCCTTGACGGTTCCTTCCGGAGAGTTGTTCGGTATTATCGGGCCTGACGGGGCGGGGAAGACTTCTCTTTTCCGTATCCTCACCACCTTGCTGCTTCCCGATAGTGGAAACGCTTCGGTGTGTGGTCTGGATATAGCGAAGGATTATAAAGAAATCCGTCGTCGCGTAGGCTATATGCCGGGACGCTTCTCCCTCTATCAGGACTTGACGGTAGAAGAAAACCTGAACTTCTTTGCTACTGTTTTCCATACTACCATTGAGGAGAATTATGAATTGGTGAAGGATATCTACCAGCAGATAGAGCCTTTCCGCAAACGTCGTGCCGGAGCTTTGTCCGGAGGTATGAAGCAGAAACTGGCGTTGAGTTGTGCGCTAATCCATAAACCGGATGTGCTTTTCCTCGACGAGCCGACAACAGGGGTAGACCCTGTTTCCCGCAAGGAGTTTTGGGGGATGCTTCGCCGGTTGAAGGAACAGGGCATCACCATCATAGCCTCTACGCCTATTATTGATGAGGCACGCCAATGTGACCGCATTGCCTTTATCAATGAGGGGCAGATACATGGGATAGATACTCCGGAACGTATTTTGAATCAGTTCGCAAGTATTCTCTGTCCACCGGGGCTGGAACACGGCAAGGTGGAACAGAAAGATGAGTATGTCATCGAAGTGGATAAGCTCACCAAACGTTTCGGCAATTTCACGGCAGTGGATCATATCTCTTTCAGAGTCCATCGTGGTGAGATATTCGGCTTCCTGGGCGCCAACGGTGCCGGAAAGACTACTGCCATGCGCATGCTTACCGGATTGAGCCATCCCACAGAAGGCACGGCCCGCGTAGCCGGTTTCGATGTTGCCACCCGGACGGAGGATGTGAAAAAGAATATCGGCTATATGAGCCAGAAGTTTTCTCTTTACGAAGACCTGAAAGTGTGGGAGAATATCCGGCTGTTTGCCGGGATTTACGGTAGGACGGAAGATGAAATAGTCCGCAAGACCGATGAACTTCTGGAACGTATCGGGTTGAGTGCCGAGCGTGATACGCTGGTAAAAAGTCTGCCGCTGGGCTGGAAACAGAAACTTGCTTTTTCCGTTTCCATTTTTCACGAACCGAAGATCGTTTTTCTGGATGAGCCAACGGGTGGGGTAGATCCAGCTACCCGTCGCCAGTTCTGGGAGCTTATTTATCAGGCTGCCGACCGGGGAATCACTGTCTTTGTCACCACTCACTTCATGGATGAGGCCGAGTATTGCGACCGTATCTCTATCATGGTGGATGGCGTGATCCGTGCCCTCGATACGCCCGATGAATTGAAACGGCAATTTAAGGTTGCTACAATGGATGATGTTTTCCAGCAATTGGCACGGGAGGCGGTGCGTACGGCGGATTAGCCGATTCATAACATAATTAGTAAGAACAATGAAACAATTTATAGCTTTTGTCCGAAAGGAATTCTTCCATATCTTTCGCGACAGGCGAACCATGCTGATATTGCTGGGTATGCCTGTGGTGCAGATTATCCTTTTCGGCTTTGCCATAACCACGGAAGTGAAGAACATCCGTGTCGCCATTCTCGACCCATCGAACGATGTTGTTACCCGGCGCATTATCGACCGTCTGGATGCGAGTGAATATTTCTCCGTCACCACGAATCTGAATACTCCGGACGAGGTTGAGAAGTCTTTCAGACGGGGAGACATTGACCTGGCAGTCATCTTCAGCGAGCAATTCGCGAATCATGTTTATGCCGGAGATGCTTGTGTACAGTTGGTGACCGATGCTACCGATCCCAATACGGCAACCACACAGACCGGTTATGCTGCCAACATCATATCCTCTGCCGGGCGCGAAATGCTTCCGGCGGGAATACAGATTTTCACTATTGTTCCCGAAGTGAAGCTGCTTTATAATCCGCAGATGAAGAGCACCTACAACTTTGTGCCGGGTGTGATGGGACTGATTCTGATGTTGATTTGTGCCATGATGACTTCCATATCCATTGTCCGGGAGAAGGAGACGGGAACGATGGAGATATTGTTGGTCTCTCCGGTGAAGCCGCTATTCATTATTCTTGCCAAGGCAGTTCCTTACTTTGTGCTTTCGTTTGTCAACCTGACCACGATTTTGCTGCTGTCCGTTCATGTACTCGATGTTCCCGTGGCGGG
>ULXS01045266.1_pt1 | contig 10560 bp, 9 predicted proteins | sample 1961421 | NCBI WGS metagenome assembly ULXS01 (sample SAMEA4835842, study PRJEB28245) | human gut metagenome | biome: gut microbiome; material: fecal sample | place: Denmark | collected 2008
TATAATTATGTCAAAATTCTTAACTTAATGACATTGCTCCTGTGTGAGCTCTTTTTGTTATTTATGCTGTAATTTTCAATTACTGTAACAGAGAAAGTACACCCTGAGTAGACTGATTAGCCTGTGCAAGCATAGACTGTCCAGCCTGTGCAAGAATGTTGTTCTTGCTGTACTCAACCATCTCTTCTGCCATATCTGTATCACGGATACGGGATTCAGCAGTTGTTGTGTTCTCAACAATGTTGTCTAAGTTGTCGATCGTATGCTCTAATCTGTTCTGTACAGCACCAAGAGCAGATCTCTGAGAAGAAACCTTTGCGATAGCATCGGAAATTGCATCTACCGCATAAGTAGCAGCTGTTCCGGTAGCGTCTGTTACATTCAAGCCTTTGATTCCAAGATTTGCAGAATTCATTGTATCAATGTCAACTGTAATCTTATTTGTCATATCAGCGTCAGCTCCAACATGTAAGTTGAAGGATAATGTATCAGCTACAGTTGCGTAACCTTTATTGATTGTGTATGTTGTCTTACCGTTGGCATCACCATCATTTGTTACACTTGCTTTTTCTTCTACTGTTCCTACATTATTTGCAGCTGTCAGTTCTGCTACAATCTTCTGCTCAGCAACAGTTTTGCTAATAATAGAGCTATCATCATCATCAACGCCATCAGCAGCAACTGCACCATTTCCATCATTCATAACTGTCAGAGAATTTCCATCATATGATACTTTACTACCTGCTGCAACTTTAGCTTTTAATGCAGCTAAGTCAGTAACTGTATTACCAGCTACATCAGCAATAGTATTGCCAGCGGCATTGAATGTAATGGTATATTTTGTTCCATCAATTTCTACATCAGCTTTCTTACCTGCTGCATCGACTGCTGCGTTTGCTTTATCAAGTAATGCTTCTGCATCAGCTTTTGTAGAACCGATTGTGTACTCTTTTCCTGCAATTGTTACTTTATCGCTAGCTTTAAGTGTATCCATTGTAAATGTTGCTTTCTTAGCGCCATCTGTCAATGTTCCTTTGATACCTGCATCATGTCCGTTCATGTACACATTCTTTGTTGAACTGTTATCACCCTTTAACAGGTAAATCTCATTGAACTTGGTTGTCTCAGCAACACGATCGATTTCAGTTGTTAACTGGTCAATTTCGTCCTGGATTGCCTGACGGTCAGAGTCTGCATTTGTTCCATTAGATGCCTGAACTGCCAGCTCATTCATTCTCTGTAACATGGAGTGAACTTCTGTCAAAGCACCTTCTGCTGTCTGTACAGAAGAAACACCATCCTGAGCGTTTGTGGAAGCCTGATCAAGACCACGGATCTGTTTTCTCATTTTTTCAGAAATTGTTAATCCTGCTGCATCATCTGCTGCACGGTTGATTCTGTAACCAGAAGATAATTTCTCTGTGGATTTGCTCTGTGCTCCTGTTGTGATGTTTAACATTCTGTTGGCATTCATAGCCTGCATGTTGTGTTGTACTACCATAATATAATCCTCCTTGTCTCATCTTTTTGATGAGCTATTATGTTTTTTCTCCGGGGAATCCGTTCCCCGGGCTTATTTATAACAAACAGGGAGTCCCGGGTTTTGCCCTGTCTATTAACGAATGGTATTCTGCTATAGCATGGATTTAATCCTTCCTGCTTTCTGCATCTCTTTTTGCCTCCGCTTTCATGCGTTCATTCCATAAAATCTTTTTAATCTCTGCCTGTGCTTCTCTGGAAATTCCCGGCTCAGCATAATAGGTATCTTTCCTGCGCTCCGGGTTTGTTTCTGTTTTATTCCGGGCAATATTGACATCTCTCGGTGCGTCCACCAGAAGCCTGATATGATTTCCGGCGCCTCCGGCATATACCACGCGGATCTTATCGCCAATGTTTAAATATTCACCCTGTTTTAATGAAAGTTTGAGCAATCTGTTACCTCCCTGCACACTTACGTTTTTTGTAATCACATCCATGATTTTTTTTGCAACATAACTTACAGAAATGTTGCATTTTCGACATGAAACATGCGGATTTTCATTGTTAAATCATGTATCTGCAAATAAAAATACTTTTCCGTTTTCAGCTGTATTTTTTTAAGGTGCGGTCATACCAAAAAATGTTGGAAGGAAAACAGGTAATAAAAATCATGAGAAAATCTGTTCATGAGAAAATCTGATAAAAAATTTTATTTCAGGGGTAAAGTTTCCGAATGAATATCCGATATAGAACTTGTAAACAAAAAAATGCAACATTTCTGTAAGAAATGTTGCATTTTTTTATTTACTCACGATTTATACGTTGTATATACAGTCATTTTGGGATATAACTGTGGATGTCAAAGTGCAGAAACTGCACAATTTATCATGAATTTCAGGAGGTAATTCTCATGGGAACCACGCAGCCAATCAGAAAAGAGGACGAGTTATATTCATTCCGTATGTATTATGCAGATGAAAAACCGAATGTCCGCAATTATACACTCATTGTCCTCGGTTTAAATACCGCACTCCGCATCGGTGATCTATTATCTTTAAAATGGTCATCTGTATACAATTTCCAATTTCAAAGCTTTTACGACCATATTTTGATCCACGAACAAAAAACAGGAAAACGAAACAATGTTCTTTTAAATGCCACTGCAAAGGATGCACTACAGGCATATTTCAATGAGCGATCCCCAGAGGAAGGCGAATATATTTTCACGAAAACAACCTGTCACGAAAAACCGCTCAACCGCTCGCAGGCATACCGGATCGTCAAAACTGCCGCAGTTCACACCACACAAGAAGACTGCATCAGTTGTCATTCCCTCAGAAAAACATTTGGTTACCATGCATGGAAACAGGGAACTCCGCCAGCACTTTTAATGGATATTTATAATCATTCCTCCTACCGCATCACCCAGCATTATCTCGGAATCAGCCAGGATGAACGTGATGAGATTTATCTGAAACTTGATCTATGACCACTCCTGCTGCAGTTCCTGCTCCCGGAACAGTGTATCCACGATCACATAGTACTCTGCAAGGCGTTCCGTCTTTTTGATCTTCTTGAGATACTTCTCCGGATTCGTGAAACTCTTACTCATATAGCACCAGAGTTCTTTCATTTTAAATAACGTGTTGCGGTCGCCGGACATCACGCCTTTGTAACCGTCACAGATATCATCATGGAATGCGCGGAGTGTCTGCTTGTCCACTACATTGCACTTTTTGTTTCCAACCGGTGTACCCGTATCTTTAGCCGCAAACTGAGCCTCCACCATCCGAAGTTCTCCGACCAGCCCCGGATCCTGCAAAATACCTCTGCCAAGCATGACTTTTTCTGTTTCCGGAAATGTCTGCCGTAACCGCCCGTATGCCCCGACCGAATGAATATCCCCATTGAAGCAAAGGGAATGTCTGCTGTGCTCTGCTGCATACTGATAGGTTTCCATGCGTGGCGTATATTTATAAAAATCCTTCTGGATCCTTGGATGGACGATCAACTCCGATAACGGATATTTCTCATAAATCGCAAGGAGATTCTCCCACTCGTCCGGCGAATCTTTTCCGACTCTGGTTTTGATGGAGATTTTGCAGTCACATGCATTAAAAATTTTATCCAGAAAACTGTCCAGCTGATCCGGTACCGCAAGAAATCCAGCCCCTCTGTTTTTTGCCACCACCGTTCCGGACGGACAGCCGAGGTTTAAATTCACCTCATCATAACCATATTGCTTCAACTGTTTTACAATCGAAATAAAATCGTCCGGCTGATTCGTCAGAATCTGCGGAACAACTTCCATACCCTGATTATGCTCAGGATCAATGTCCTTTTTCACTTTAAAATCCAGTTTTTTATTTGTGATAAACGGAGTGAAGTACCGGTCGATATCATGAAAATATTTCTGATATGCGTTACGGTAAATATAGCCGGTCAATCCCTCCATCGGTGCCATGTAATACTTCATTTTCTTTCCTTCCTGTTATTCCCGGTTCTGTATGATCTGATAGATTTCTTCCGTCTGCGCATCGTCAGATCCACTCATATAATAGTCTGTTCCATCTGCGGAAAAATGCAGAAACTCCGTATTTTCCGGGTTTAAAAAGACCTCGCATTTTCCAACATTTCTTATGAAAAATGTTCCTTTTTCCAACGTATCCATCGCAGTTCCACTTGATTTACTCCAGGACGGAAGCTCTGTGATCTTCTCAACATGTTCAATATCTTCCACCTGAATCTCGTAATCTACGTTCAGATGTTTTGCGTAAAGTATCTCATCTTCTACCGCAAGCCGGATCGGTGTGAATTCGTCCAGTATCAGCCAGATACACATTGCCGGAATCGTCACCATAAGTACCACTGCGCCCAAAATAGCACTTCCTTTTCCAACCGGTGTTGCCAGATTCATAGTCGTTCCCATTCCGACTTTCTTTGGCACCATGCTGTGCCTGTCTGCCGGATTGTAGTAGAAGATTCCCCAGATCCAGTGCCTGTCGTCATCAGCGTTATCGTTCAGCTCACGCTTTGCTTCGTAGACTGCTTCAATTTTCCTTAACTGTTTCATTAACGGAATACACAAAAGCAGTGTTGCCAGTGCATACACCATGCTGCCTGTCAAAATCATCCATCCCATATTATCTGCCAGAAAAGATGCTGCCAGGATCACTGCCGCAAATGCCGTATTCAGCCAGAGTACGATGAGCCAAAAATTTTTCCAGATATTTTTTCTTGCTCTTGTATAATTCAGGTTTACGTCACTGTCATTATTTATCACCGCTGTCGGCTGTCTGTCCATCCAGACTGCTACAGCAGTCAGTGCCACTCCGCATAGCCACATAACAATTGTAAGCCACCCTACACTGCTTAATTCTATTGTTTTTTCCAAAGCCGGATTGAAACTCTTTGCCCATACCGGCACAAGTGCAAGCAGCAATGCCACCAGATTTGGCAGGAAAAATGGCAGAAAGTTTACTCTTCTGACTTTTCCGACTGCTTTCAATTCAATGCGATGCTCTGTCTTCTCCGTTTCATACAGACAATGTTCCGTTTTCCATCTTTTCAACCCACTGTTCGCATGCACCAGCGGAAGACACAGCAATACGATTGCAATCAATATCCACATCATCCAGATCGTAAGCTGGATGGACATGTGTTTTGTCAGGAAACTGCTAAGCGGAACGATCAGCAGAAAAATAAAATACTGTTTCATCTCTCTGCGGAACTTTTCCACAATTGCTGCCACCTCCGGTTCCTTGATCCACTCCGGTTTCATGTTTACTGCAAACAGGCAGCCATCTGCATACTGATACTGTCCTCGGAAACAAAAATAGAGGACTAATAAAACCGGATACATTGTGAAAAACATAATTATGTTAACGATCATAGTTTTTCTCCTTTCAAAGCTGGATTGTAATAGGCGTTTGCGAAACTCCTCATACTCTTCTTTCAATTTAGATTTTCAGGAGTTTCACAATTGTTCATCAAATCACTACGTATTTTATTCATACAGCTTCCCGCAGATTTCAAAAAATTCTTCCTTCGTCATGCCGCTGACTTTCGCTTCCGAGATGATCTGCTGCAACAATTCCTTTGATTTCTCCGAAAGCTCTTTCGTCACCGCAAATTCTTTCCGCACCCTTGCGCCGCTCCTGCGGTCAGCGAAGATATAGCCTTCCTGTTTGAGCAGACTATAGGCTTTGTTGACTGTCATGGAATTGATCCCGATCTCTTCTGCAAGCCCGCGGACGGTTGGAAGCTGTTCTCCCGGCGATAGCCTTCCATCGGAAATCCCCTGCACGATCTGGTTTCGGATCTGCTGATAAATTGGGATTTCTGACATCTCATTGATGGATATGATCATGTAGGATTCCTCCTGTATTTTTATCGTTATGTCAATATTTTCATCTTTCTTATCCATTTCTCACTGGATCTTGTCAAAAAAATATGTATTGTTTGTATTACCTATTATAATACAAACAATACATACGTCAAGTAAAACATATTCAGATTACTTTATTCTTCTGCATGCAATCTATTATATTCTTCAATAAAACCATCCATCTTAGAAGTATCTTTTGTCAATTCTGTCAGTACATTATGGATTATAATGTGTACTACGTTTTCATTTTTTCTCCTCAAAATCCCTTACTTTTACTCTTACTATATAATTTACCATATTAATTAGAAAAAAAGACAATCTATGGCTCTTTTTTATCTGCTGCCATAGATTGTCTCTTTTAAGAATTTTGGAATCGGCATTATCTGCCGGAATTTATGCCTGTTCTTTCATCTCTTGTCGTTTTGTATACACTGCCTCAATTATATTGTATTAATCCGGTATCATGTTTGAAATAACATATTTTTTTGATTTCTTGCAATTATTTGGTATCTTTCATTTTTACCGTAGATTATTCACCTTCCCAACTGAAATATATCCATCAACAAGTGCCCGGAAATCCGTTCCCTCCGGGGCATTCTCATTATAATTTCCATGCACAGTCAGTCGTATTCTTCCATTTTCAAGCTCCTCTTCCAGATACTCGTCAATGAAAAATCCACAGTCTGCAATTTTCCTGTCATATAAAATTCCCCGCAGCTTCTCAAGTTCACACTGCGGAAAATTTACGTTCCAGATCTGATTGTACGCCAGAGGCTGTTCCATCAATTCTTCCATCATCCGCTCAAGGTAAGCGTCTGTCACCTCATGACACTCCGATGCACCCTCGGAGAACGCAACCGCATGCACACCTGCGCACGCAGCTTCTAACGCAGAACCTACGGTCGCTGAATACTGAATATCTGTTCCGCTGTTATAGCCATAATTGATACCGGAAAAAACATAGTCCGGCTTTTCCTTCACAATATTTAAAATTCCAAAACGCACACAGTCCGCCGGTGTTCCTGTACTTGCATACGCGTGCACACCCTCCACCGGAAAATCAACCGGAAAAAACTCTATCGTTTCATGCAGTGTGATCCTGTGTGACATTGCACTGCGCTGTCCGTCCGGTGCCACTACCCAGACTTTACCATATTTTTTTGCTGCCCGTGCCAAACGAATGATACCGTCTGACTGTATTCCATCATCATTTGTAATTAATATTTTTTGCATTATGTTTTCCTTTTCCACAAATTTTCTGAGACTCTCTTCTCCATCTTTTCTATTTAATTTATCATATCCTTTTTTCCACGAAAATGCAAAACTCCTCAAAATGAGGACTTTTTAGCCTTAAAAGTCCTCATTTTGAGGAGTTTACTTTTTCGTTCATATACACAAATATAAACTGCATTCCCTTATTCTCTGTTTTCATATTGAAACCATCGCCAGTTTTACTGCTTTACTCTTCTCCGAAATAAGCACTTTTTTCAAGAGTGATACTGGGCGGATTCGAACCACCAACTTCGGTTTTGCAAACCTATGCCCTACCAGCGGCTACAGCATCGGATACGAAACAACAGAATGCACACCCGGCGAATATCTATTGTCATAAAAATCCCCTCACGGAGTATGTTTATCAAATTTTCCATGAGGGGGCTGTTTCAAACTGATTTCATTCTGCTGATTTCACGATCAGCACCTGAAACGCTCTTAGTTGCTGAATAATGCAGTAGACAGATATCTGTCACCGGAATCTGGAAGAAGAACTACAATATTCTTTCCTTTATTTTCCGGTCTCTTTGCTAAAATAGTGGCTGCTTTTAAAGCTGCTCCTGAAGAAATACCAACCAGAACGCCCTCGCTTACTGCAAATGCTCTTCCCTCGTCAAAAGCATCCTCATTTTCAATTGGAATGATCTCATCATAAACGGAAGTATTCAAAGTATCCGGAACAAATCCTGCTCCGATTCCCTGGATCTTGTGCGCTCCTGCTTTTCCTGTAGAAAGAACTGCACTTGTTGCAGGCTCAACTGCTACAACTTTGACATTTGGATTCTGCTCTTTTAAGTACTCACCAACACCTGTTATGGTTCCGCCTGTACCAACGCCGGCTACAAAAATATCTACTTTTCCGCCTGTCTGCTCCCAGATTTCCGGTCCGGTTGTTGCCTTGTGTGCTGCCGGGTTTGCAGGGTTTACGAACTGGCCTAAAATAACGGCTCCCGGAATCTCTTTTGCAAGTTCATCCGCTTTTGCGATCGCACCTTTCATTCCCTTAGCGCCCTCTGTCAAAACAAGCTCTGCGCCGTATGCTTTCAAAAGATTTCTACGCTCAACACTCATGGTATCCGGCAGTGTTAAGATTGCTCTGTATCCTTTGACCGCTGCAACTGCTGCAAGACCGATACCTGTGTTACCGCTGGTTGGTTCAATAATGGTTGCGCCCTCTTTTAAAATACCTTTTTTCTCTGCATCCTCGATCATTGCCAATGCAATTCTGTCCTTTACAGAACCGGCCGGGTTAAATGCCTCAAGTTTTACTAAAATGGTTGCGTCTGTCACGCCTGCTTTTGCAGCATATCTGCTTGCGTTTACGATTGGTGTTTTTCCTACTAACTCTAATGTGCTTGATTTGATATCACTCATGTTAATCCTCCTTGTTTTGCGAAGCAAAATGCGACTGTTCCTACAGGAGCAGAGGATTTAGCCTCCTTGTTTTTGCAAAATTAAAATAGTGTACTTAGTGAGAAGAAGATTTATCTTCTAAAATAAAAATGGCAGGTATCCTATGCACGACACCTGCCTGAGTTACAAATTTTTAGCGGGTACACAATGCATATGAAAAATAAACCGTACTCATACATACAGCCTGACAACAGCAACAACACATCATATGATTTTTCTGTGTGCTTAATCCTGTGTGTTTCATATCATTGTCTCCCCTCTCATTTCCTACTAATCATATAGGAATATGTGTTTATATTTGAATTATAACGATTAACATCTTTACTGTCAACTATTTTTTCATAAATTTTTGCAATTCTTTTCGTTATGATACATTTTCCTGTTCACTTGCATTGCGTTACAATAACGATGCCTGGCTGCTGCTATATCTGGTTTAGCTTGCAAATTTTACAGTATCTGCCGGAAGTACTTTTGCGATGCGTTCCAGTGCCTCTTTTAGCGTACTTCTCGGACAAGCCACGTTAATCCGCTGGAATCCTCTTCCACATTTTCCAAAAATTCTTCCACTGTCAAGCCAGAGTTTCGCCTTGTGAACGATCAAATCCTCCAACTCCTGCGTGCACAATCCAAGTCCATTAAAATCAAGCCAGATCAGATACGTTCCCTCATGTTCCACCATGTTCACGCCCGGAAGATTTTTTTCCACAAATTCTTTTGTAAAAGCGATATTGTCAGCCACATATTTTTTCATGGTCTGATACCACTCTTCCCCATCCCTGTAAGCCGCCTCACATGCCACAAGTCCGGCTGCATTGAGCTGACTGTATCCGGCTGCATCCAACTGTTTTTTGAATGCATTTTTCAGTTTCTGGTTCGGGATAAAAATATTAGAAGTCTGCAGACCTGCCAGATTAAACGTTTTGCTCGGTGAAGTACAAGCAATTGTCATCTCCTCATATTCCTTTTTCAGATTTGCAAAAACCTGATGTTTTCCCTGAAAAGCAAAATCTGCATGAATCTCATCGCTCACAACGATCACGTGATGTCTGTAGCAGATATCTCCAATTGTCTCCAACTCCTCTTTTGTCCACACTCTTCCGACCGGGTTATGAGGATTGCAAAGGAAAAAGAGTTTTACCTGTTCCTCCACGATTTTTTTCTCAAAGTCTGCAAAATCAATATGATAGCGATTGTCCTCTCCTAAGAAAAGGTCACTGCTTACGATTTTTCTTCCATTATCTGAAATCACTTCTGAAAAAGGATAATATACCGGTGACTGAATCAATACTGCATCTTCCGGATCTGTATATGCTTTTACGGACAACGCCAGCGCCATCACGATTCCTGGTGTTTTGACCAGCCAGTTTTCCTGTACTTCCCAGTCATGATGTTTCTTCAGCCATCCTTTCACAGCTTCAAAATAAGATTCCTGTCCATCACTGTATCCAAAAATTCCATGCTGCACCTGTTTGATCAACGCATCCTGTACATAAGAAGATGTCTGAAAATCCATATCTGCAACCCAGAGTGGCAGCACATCTTCCGGCATACCTCTTTTCACTGCAAAATCATATTTTAAGCAGTTTGTATTTCTTCTGTCTGTAATTTTGTCAAAGTCAAGATTTCTTTCTGCCATGTCGCACCTCTGGTTTCTTCTACTTGTAATATATTTCTGTCTTCTGTGATTGGTTATCATAATTTCCCACTGTTTCTGTAGGTCTTATTGGATATATACATCATAGCAGAATTTTGCTTTTTAACATAATTCATTTTATCTAGAATCAGCTATAGGTGAATCCTATAGCCGGAGTTTAACTTACCGTGGAGTAGCAGATTTTGTGGTGCTTTCTTAGGTTGTGAAGGGCAGATATAAGCGTCCTCCCGCAAGTCTTTATAAGTGTTGATGAAAAAGAAAAATCGTACAGACAAATATGATATTCCTGTTCGCCGGGCATTCCGCTGGGATTCTAACAATCATGTTCAGCTGAAGCTTCCATGATTGTTAGAAT
>ULXS01012805.1_pt1 | contig 10526 bp, 7 predicted proteins | sample 1961421 | NCBI WGS metagenome assembly ULXS01 (sample SAMEA4835842, study PRJEB28245) | human gut metagenome | biome: gut microbiome; material: fecal sample | place: Denmark | collected 2008
TTCCATAGGAACATAGGGCTGTGTATTTTCGTAGAGGACGTAACGCAACAACTTGCTCAGTTCAAGAACTGCGCTTTGGGCCCGTTCGGGACTGATAGCGATAAGCGAGTAGATATTGTTGAGCGTATTGAATAGAAAATGAGGATTGAGTTGATTTTTCAAATTTTTCAATTCTGCTTCGGTACGTTCCTGTTCCAACTGCTTACGTTCTTTTTCGGTTGTGATCCATTTTTGAGTGACTTTTATAGCGGCACTCAGCCCAACGACCAGAACCAGTGTAATGGAATCTTGCCATTGCATGAACCCTGGGCGAGGAGGGGGAATGGGAGTGGGTCTTTGATGCAGAATGCTTTCGGGAATGACCATGCGGTGTACCAAATAGATAGCTATATTGGCCATGACTACCAGTAATAAATTGTAGAGAATGAATCGTATGGTTTTTTTACGAAACAGGACTTTATCGATGAGCCATAAGTAGTTGATGTAAAAAATACAGGCTATGCAAATCGGTTGGATATAAAATTTTATCAGGCTGAAATTGTGCATTCGGTTGATGTTCCCGAATCGTTCGATAAACAAGAGTGGAAAAATAAACAAGATACTCCATGCCGCCAGATGTATAAAGACGGTATTCCATTTTTTACTTAGATGTAGCTTATCGGATGCCATTGTACAAATATATTCATTTGAAAGGTAAAAGTGAAATTATTCGTAGCGAATCGCTTCGATGGGATCGAGATTAGCGGCTTTACGAGCCGGATACCAACCGAAGAATATCCCGGTTATCGTACAAACGAAGAAAGAAAGTATGACCGAATAGGCTTGTACGTAGACAGGCCATTTGAACAGGACGTTGACGATTACCGATGCACCTACTCCGAAGACGACCCCGATAATGCCGCCGGTAACGCTAATGAGAACAGCTTCGATAAGGAATTGGGCGAGGATATCGATACCTCTGGCTCCGATGGACATGCGCAACCCTATTTCCCGAGTGCGTTCCGTTACGGAGACATACATGATATTCATGATTCCGATACCTCCGACTAATAACGATATACCTGCAATGCAGGCGAGCAAGATTGTCATCATGTCGGTTGTCGAGCTTAACATGGAACTTAGTTCTTCTTGTGAACGTATTTCGAAATCATCATCTTCTCCTTCTTTTATTTTATGGTTTTTCCGTAGAATCTCGCTGATTTCTTCGGTTGCCTGAGGGGTAAGTTCTTCCGACAATGCCGAACAGTAGATACCTTGCAAGTAGGTAATGGCGAGAATGCGTTTCTGTACCGTAGTATACGGTGCGAGTACCATATCGTCTTGGTCCATACCCATGCTGTTGTATCCTTTGGGCGTGAGAGTACCTATGACTTTAAGGGGAATTTTATTGAACCGGATTACTTTTCCAATCGGGCTTTCTCCATTGGGGAAGAGATTGTCGGTAATGGTTTTCCCGATTAAACAGACTTTGGCAGAAGTGATGACGTCTTGTGGAGTGAACATGCTTCCCTCTTCCAAAGAAATTTTACGAATATCCAGATAATCTTCGGTAATACCGTATATCGTACTGGGATAGTTGTTCGCTCCATATATGAATTGTCCGCTGCTGTTTACCGAGGGGGAACAAGCCGACACGTATTCAGCTTGTTCGGAGATGGATTTATAATCGTTTAATTTGAGTGTTTGCATAGACGATGCATCTTGTCTTACACCTCCTCTTTCCATGTTGCCGGGGTGTATCATGATCATGTTTGAACCCATTTCTGAGATTTGTTCTCGTATGCTTCGTTTCGAACCTTGTCCGATGGCCAGCATCGTGATGACGGATGCCACGCCGATGATGATGCCCAACATGGTGAGGAAGCAACGTAGCTTATTGTTATTGAGCGCTTTTAGAGCTATTTTAGTCAGATTGGTCAGATTCATAATATTATTCCTTAGTCGGTTTCCACCGGTAGTTTTTGCAGCATTTCCAAGGCCGATGCTTGTTTTTCGTTCCGTATATCGGAGATTACTTTCCCGTCCCGTAATACGATGTTTCGGCTACTGTATGCCGATAATTCAGGATTGTGGGTCACAAAGATAATGGTACGTCCCCGGGCATGCAGTTCCTGAAAGAGAACCAAAATTTCGAATGAAGTCCGGGTGTCGAGGTTCCCTGTGGCTTCGTCGGCAAGAATGATTACAGGGTCGTTAACCAATGCGCGAGCTATCGCTACCCGCTGTTGTTGCCCTCCCGACATTTGGTTGGATTTATGATTTTTGCGCTCGGCCAGTCCAACGGCATCAAGAGCTTTCGATGCCAGTTCGTGTCTTTCTTTGGACGAGATGGAGGAGTTGTACATGAGGGGTAATTCCACGTTTTCGAGGGCGGTCGTTTTGGGTAACAAGTTGTAGGATTGAAATACGAACCCGATTTTCCGATTTCGCAAAACCGACCGTTCGTTTTTACCCATACTCCGAACCGAAATACCATCGAGGTAATACTCTCCCGATGTGGGGGTGTCGAGACAGCCGAGTATATTGAGCAGAGTGGATTTTCCCGAGCCGCTGGTTCCCATAATGGTTACGAACTCACCGGAATTTATGGTGAAATTGACGCCTCGCAGTGCATGTACGGTTTCACTCCCTACGATAAAATTGCGTCTTATGTTTTCTAATCGAATGATTTCGTTCGTTGTCATGTCGGTTTCCTGATTATTTCTTTTTTCCCGGCGGTTTGGGCATGAACGGGCTTTCTTCTTTCTCTTCCGATAATTGTCGATTGGTAGCGTTTATATTACTTTTGCGGTCTATGGCTACGGTTTCACCGGCTTCCAACCCGGAGCAAATTTCGACGTTTACGCTATTGTCCATGCCTACGACGACCTTACGAGGTTTCCATTCTTGCCCGTCTTGTACCCAAACGATTTTCAAGCTGTCGTTTCCGGATATTTCTTGTTGAGGCAAATCTTCCGGTTCGTGGCGTTTTTTGCCCGATGGCGGATCGGGAACGAATCGAAGGGCTTTGAGCGGTATATTCACGACATTGCGGCGTTCGGCGGTGTAAATGGTGATGTTGGCGGTTAATCCCGGTTTTAATTTCAAATCGGGATTATGGGCAGAGATAACCACTTCGTAAGTGACTACATTGCTTTCTTCCGTGGCCTCTAAGCGCACTTGTGTGACTGTTCCCTCAAACGTGTCGTTGGGGTAAGCGTCGACGGTGAATATGACTCTTTGCCCCTCTTGCACCCCGCCAATATCGGCTTCATCGACATCGGCTATAACCTGCATTTGGGTCAGGTCGGCAGCAATGGTAAAGAGGGTCGGCGTTTCGAATCCGGCAGCTACGGTTTGTCCCTCTTCGACCGCCCGACTGATGACTACGCCGTCGATAGGCGAAGTAATAGTGGCATAAGCTAAATTTCGTTTAGCCTTAGCCAGATTTGCCTCGCTGCTTTCGAAGGTGCTTTTAGCTTTTGCGTAGTTGTATTTCGACTCTTCGTATTCGGTGTCGCTGATGAGTTGTTTCTCGTGCAGGGCCTTGTTTCTGAAAAAGTTTTTTTCTTGATATTCATATTCGGCTTTTGCTCCGTCGTACGTGGCCTGCTGGGAGGTGAGTTCGCTTTGCAAAGTGACTTTATCCATTTCGGCGATGAGTTGTCCTTTGGTTACGATGGAGTTGTAGTCGGCATACAGTTTGTCTATGATACCCGATACTTGTGTCCCGACTTCGACTTGTGTGACCGGCTCGATTGTCCCGGTTGCCGTGACGGCTTCCGAGACGTCTCCTCGTACAGCCTGAGCCGTTTCGATAACATAGTTCGCGCTCTTCGACTTCCCGCCGAAACAGAACCAGAGTATGGCGATGGCGACAACGGTCGATACGGTAACGATGATGATTTTTTTTGATTTCATATTTCGATGACAGTTTATATTCGAGTTTGAGTTAGTCGAGGGTAAGAGGTTTGTTTTCGTAATAGTCGAGTAGTTTCAAATTGAGCAAAGCCATGAAGCGGGATTGCAGTTCTTCTTGTTGAGCCGACAGCCAGCTGTTTTTCGCCGTGAGCATCTCGACCGTATTTTTCATACCGAGGTAGAACTGTTCTTCGGTGAGTTCGTAGGAGGTCTTTGTGGCGTTGAGCTGTTCTTTTGCCGCAAGGTATTTCGATTGGGCGGACGAAGCGTCGAGCCATGCGTTTTCTATTTGGTTCAGCAAATCCTTTTCTTGATTTTTAAGATCCAATTGGCTGATTTTTTGTTGAATTTTTGCCCGTTCGACAGCCGATTTGTTAGAGCGGCGGCTATATATAGGGACGGATAGTGTCAGCCCGACCGATTCGTTGAATCCTTGTTTCATTTGAGTCCCGAAACTCCCGTTGTTCCCTGTATTGTGTCCGCTGCCTATACCGGCATTCAAGGAGAGATTGGGGTAGTAGCCGGCTTTGGCATTCGCTATATTCAGTTCGGCGACTTCGAGTTCTAATTTACCGCTCTGTATGGAGGGGACGAACCCTAATGCCGTAGTGTAGACCGTGCTTTTATCGGGTAGGGGAACGAGAACTTTGCTTTCGTCGATTTCGGGAGTTGCCAGATTCATCTCTTGATTGATGTCGAGCTCGAGTAATTGTTTTAGTTCGAGTTTTAATTGGTCTCGATTGGCTTCGGCTGTGACTAATTGGTATTTGTCGTTACTGTATTGGGCTTCGAGCTGGGCCAAATCGCTTTTGGAAATAGAACCGGCAGCCAGTAATTCGCGAGATCGTTCTACTTGGCGAAGGGAAACTTCTACGGTCTGTTTGCAAATGTTCACGGCTTCCTCGGCATAAAGTATTTGGAGGTAGTCGGTGAGGATTTCTATTTGCAAATTATCGAGTGTTTCTTTGAATGCGTATTGTTGTTGCTTCTCTTGTATTCGGTTGGCTTTAATCGTGTTTCGCCGTTTCCCATCGAAAATTGTCCATGATGCGTCGATTCCGTAAGTTCCCGTATAGACGTTTTTGCCCGACCGGCTGCCGTCGGCCATCGGATAGTTATTGTAATTATGAGAGGTCGAGAAGTCGAACGAAGGAAAAAGTTGAGCTTTTGCCTCTTTGGTGTTAACCTCGCTTTCTTCTACGGACAGTCGGTTTTGTTGCAGGGTGATGCTGTGGTCACGGGCGTATTCGAAACAATCTTGTAATGTCCATGTGGAGGGTATTTCTTCTTGTGCCCATAAAGCAGTACTGCATAGAAGCAGGGGGACTCCGGTGGATATTATTAATTTTTTCATTATCGATACGTTAAATTTCGATTCAAATTTAACATTTAGCCGATGATGAAAGAAAAGTAATAGAAAGAGTCCCTTTTTTTGAGGATAAAGTATCTTCTTTTATCGATAAACGGGTGATGGTTTGGAGGTGGGCTGGTTTCAATCCAGCCCTTTCTCATGCAGCCACTTCGATAGATGGTTTGCTACCTCCACATTGTTTAGGTCGGAGAACGGGAAATGAGTGTTGCCGTACAGACCTATTTCGGGTAAATGTATAACTGTCACATCGCCACCATGTTTATTGAGTAAAGCTGCCCATTTCCGCATTAGGTGCAGGCGTCGTGTCCATTCGTAGAGTTCGGGACGTTCATTCGTTTCGGGCAGATTATCACCGTAATAAACGATTATCGGGATTTTTGTATATTTCATAAAGTCGGACATAGATACTTCTATGCCCTCCGTTTTTTTCGATAGGGTCAGTATCTTGCCCTCTTCGGGGACTTGTCCTCTCGGGAAAGGAATGCCTCCGCCCGGCTCGTAAGCTACAATCGCCTTGATATTGTCGGTTTTGAGTAACGTGCACCACCCGACCGGACCGCCTTGTGAATGAGTGACGAAGATTGCAGGACCTATTTTATCGAATAAGGCGGCATAGGCGTCGGAATAGACTTCGAAATCTACCGAGCCGATATTGGGTGTCATTTGGCGAAAGAATTGGTTAAGGGTCTCTTTGTTACGGCAGAACTGTACACCCTTGAAATAATCGGGGTATATTCCTATCCGGAAACGGTTGAACCATTCTTCTTCATCAAAGGCAGGAGATATGGTAATGGTTTCGGTACTGCGCCCTGCATTGCCACGCCGAGGCTGGTCGACAAGGTAGGTCGAGAAACTACGTCGCAAGAAGATATTTTGAAATCCCTCTCGTCCATCGGGCGTAGTTTCCCACGTTTTGGAAAACTGTCCTACGCCGTGGGCGAAAACGAGCGGATATTTTCGTGCGTGGACGGGTTTCTGATAAAATACATAGGCATGGTCGCCATGATAAGTATGTCCCAACGAGTCGGTAAGTATCGTTCCTCCCACGGCGAAGCTGCCTTGTTCGGAAATCTGCAATACATTACCACTATTGCGGCAGGACGCCAATATCATAGACAAGCCCAATACGATAAATATCTTCTTCATAGTGGTTTCATTTTTGAATTTTCGATTCCTGCAAAGCATCGTATCGGCTACCTATAATCGGAATAGCAGCTACCGCCTCTTCCAATTCTTTCATTTCCTGCGGCATGAAGATGATTTCGGTAGCTCGAAGGTTCTCTTCCAAGTGTGAGAGTTTGGTCGTTCCGGGAATGGGGACGATAAACGGCTTCTTGTTCATCAACCAAGCCAATGCCACTTGCGCCGGAGTGATTCCTCTTGTCCGTCCGAAAGCATTCAACACTTCTACGATGCGATAGTTGGCACGAATGGCTTTCGGTTGAAAACGGGGTAAAGTTTGGCGGTTGTCATTGGAGGTGTCGAATTGCGTGTATTCGTTAATCATACCACCGAGAAAACCTCTGTTCAACGGACTGTAAGGGACGAAGCCGATGCCCAATTCCTCGCAAAGAGCCAACACACCATTTTCTTCGACCGTGCGGTGCATAAAGTGATACTCGCTTTGGATAGCCGTAATAGGGCAGACTTTGTGCGCACGGCGAATGGTGTCTGTATTGACTTCGCACATTCCCCAATGCAGAATTTTGCCCTCCTTGATCAACTCGCTGCATGTTTCTGCTACTACTTCGATAGGTGTGTTCGGGTCTATGCGGTGTTGATAGAACATGCCGAGTGTTTCCACACCAAGATTGCGCAGGGAATTTTCGCATACACGGCGAATGTTTGCCGGAGTGCTGTCTTCTTCGGTTTTCACCTGCACACCGTTCACGAACTTATGTCCGAACTTCGATGATACGAATACTCGGTCGGTATAACCTTTCAGGGCTTCCCCGACTAGCTTTTCATTGACGTGATAACCGTAGCTTTCCGCCGTGTCAAACAGCGTCACTCCACGTTCTACGGCTTCGCGTACCAGTGCTATTTCCTTTTCTTTGCTTGGATATTGACTGCGGTTATGGTTCAATCCCATACAACCATAACCCATTGCCGATACGGTAAATGCAGCCTTACCGCTGCCCAATGTCCTTTGTGTACGGACTGCCGCCATAGCTGACGGAATGGCGGTGTGCGATATTGCGGATTCGCCTGTAATGACTTTTTCTGCCGCTGTTACTTTTCCCCATGTCGGTGCAATACAGATTGCCGCTCCTGCCAATGCCGTCCGTTTCAGAAAACCTCGACGGCTCATTTCGTTGTTTTGTTCTGTTTTCATGTCTGTTATTTTATTCATTATTGGTTACTTATCCATTCGGTTGTAGAAATCCACATGATTAGCCGCCTTATTTTGGACATACATGCTGCTTATACAGAATGAGGTACAAGCGATAATACCAATAACTTTTCCTATTCATTGTATTTAATACATTTGTAATGCAAAAATAGCGGGAATAATCAGCCTGTCAGGTATCAATTTCACGGATATACATATCAATTTCATCTGTAACCGGGATACAATATTTTGCCATCAGTAAAATGGGTAGTATTTACAATGATTTTGAAACAGATTGTGCTGATAAAATCGTATAATTTTGCGATGAAAAAGTAATTTTGCAATCATAAATAAAAGGTTATGAATGAAATAATGAAAATAGATACTGTCCAGCAATACAATGACTACTTCGGTGTGGAAACTTTGCATCCGTTAGTCTGTGTAATCGAAGGGAAGAAAGCTATGCCATTACGGTTTTATCGGAAACTATATAATGTGTATGCCATTTTGCTGAAAGATACGGATTGCGGAAATCTGAAATATGGCCGCAGCATGTACGATTATCAGCGAGGAGCAATGCTTTTTCTCGCTCCCGGTCAGGTAATGGGGTCGGAAGATGACGGGCAATTGCATCAGCCTGAGGGGTGGGTCTTGGCTTTTCATCCTGAACTTTTAAGAGGTACACCATTGGCAAGCCTCATGCGGGAGTATTCTTATTTCTCATATAATGCCAATGAAGCTTTGCATTTGTCCGAGCAGGAACGAAAGACCGTCATTGATTGCATGGAGAAAATTCGTTGTGAGTTGCAATATCCGATAGATAAACACAGCAAATCGCTGATTGTGGATAATATCAAACTGTTGCTCGATTACTGTATACGTTTCTATGACCGCCAGTTTATTACCCGGGAGAATGCCAATCACGACTTGTTATCCCGTTTTGAGCGTCTCTTGGCGGAATATTTTGCATCAGATGCTCCTGCCGAAAAGGGAGGTATGCCGACAGTGCAATATTGCGCCGATAAACTTTGCCTGTCTGCCAACTATTTCAGCGACTTATGCCGCAAAGAAACGGGTATGTCTGCATTAAAACATATTCAACAGAAGATGCTTGATGTGGCAAAAGATCGGATATTCGACACGTCGAAGTCAATCAGCGAAATATCCTATGAATTAGGATTTCCCTACCCACAGCATTTCAGCCGTTGGTTCAAGAAAATGACCGGTTATACACCGAATGAATACAGAGCCTCCAATTGACATTATTTTTCAGATAGGTGTAGTATTTTGACGATAAGCCAGCTTTTCGTTACAAAATTGGCTCAGCGCTATTTCCCAATTAGCTTTCTCTGAGGCAATCGGATAAATGTTATAGCAAAAGCGCCTAATATGAATATGGTTGCTATAATCATTCCGGTTATACATCGTGTTACTATATCCGAACGTCCTATACCTGTTGTAACCATGGTGGAAAGTCCTATCGCGCCTCCTATCTGATGGGCGGCATTCACCAGCCCGGAAGCTGCACCAGAGTCTTTCGGTTCGACACGCTCTATTCCCAAATTCGTGAGCGGACTCAACGTCAGTCCATTCCCGATGCCGAGCACAACCATGGGTAGGGCTATTCCGGTCAGATAGGGGTTCCCGACACCAAGCATGGATAACCACGAAAAGCCGATAAGCATGCACGCCAATCCGACTGCCAATACATTCCTATTCCCGTGTTTGCCGACCAAATGTGGAACCTCGATTGCGGTAAGAAATGTAAATACTGTCATGGGTAGGAAGCCGACACCTGCCAGCAGTGGTGTAAAGTCATATACTTCTTGCATGTATTCTGAAATCGTGAAATTGAATCCCATCATCGCACCGACGAACAAGGCTCTTGATGCATATGCTCTCCAACGTGTGGCATTGTGAAACAGACGTAACGGCATGATCGGTACGGCTGTTTTTGCTTCAATCCGGACAAAAGCGGCTAATGCCGACAGAGCGACACACGACCATAGCCATACGTTCCGTGCGCCGTTGATGGCATAGACGAAAGCGAAAATTCCGATAACCGACAGCAATGTGCCCCATATATCGAATGACTCTTTTTTCGTTTCACCCTGCTGCAAGACTTTGGTAGAAACGATCAACATGAAAACGATGAACGGGATATTAATCAGAAAGCCATCGCGCCACGACAGAAAACTCGTAATCGCACCACCGAAAACAAGGCCGAAACAGAGTCCCAGTCCCGAAATGGAACTGTACCATGCAATGGCCTTGACCCGTTCCGCCCCCTCGAAAGAATCCATAATCAAAGCCAGAGAAGTCGGAGCTAATATAGCCGAACCAACTCCTTGAATGAAGCGTGCGGTAATCATCACCGATGCCGACCTCGCAATTCCCGCCAACAGAGACCCTATACCGAACAGCACGAGCGAAAGATTTAGAATCCGTTTACGTCCGAATGTGTCGCTCAATCGTCCGCCCAACAGCATGAATCCGCCCCAAGCCAACACATAGGCATTCTGTACCCATGAAAGTAGAGAGGGTGACAGGTGCAGGTCGGCGGAGATTTTTGTTACCCCGGTGATTACGATCGAACCATCGATGGCTGTAATGAAGTAGCTCAGCAGAATAATAGTCAGTATCAGTTTTTTCCTTGTATTCATATATCATGATTCTTAAACGGGTGTGAAATTACGGATTTTCGCATCTGGGAACGTTGCGAATATCACGGATAGAATTGCAATTTTCATCGGTCGATTTAAGAAAATGGGATTTTTCATAGTCGGTTGAGACTAAAATAGTAACTTTGTGTTAAATTGCAGGTTATGAGTGCAACGGTAGAAGTGAACGATATTCAACGCTATTGCGACATGATCGGTGCAAGGACACAGAATCCGCTTGTCGGGGTCGTAGACTTTTCCG
>ULXS01016265.1_pt1 | contig 10525 bp, 7 predicted proteins | sample 1961421 | NCBI WGS metagenome assembly ULXS01 (sample SAMEA4835842, study PRJEB28245) | human gut metagenome | biome: gut microbiome; material: fecal sample | place: Denmark | collected 2008
ATCGAGCACAATGTTCAGTATGGTAGAGAAAAGCAGGAACCAGAATGGGGTCTTGCTGTCGCCCAACGCACGGATGATGCTGGACAACAAATTATAGAAGAACGTACACGGTACACCGATAAAGGTAATCAGCAAATAGAGGTAGGCCCCTTCAAAGATATTCTCCGGCGTGCGCATGGAACGCAGGATAAATCCGCAAAGCAGACTGGTGACAATGGCCACCGCGACCGACATCACTGCCGATAACTTCAAGCTGACCGATACATAGCGCCGCATCGTCACATAATCGCGGGCTCCGAACTTCTGTGCCACCGGAATGCCGAAACCTCCGCAACACCCGTTGCAGAACCCTAAAATCAAAAAGACGACCGACGTACTGGCACCAACAGAAGCCAGCGCATTGATACCCAAGAACTTTCCAACAATAGCCGCATCCACCAGCGAATACGTCTGCTGGAGCAGGTTACCCAGTAACAATGGAAAAGTAAAATTCAGAATCAGCGGCAGACTCGGCCCTGATGTCATCTCTCTAGACTGTGCCATAATTTCCTCTCGTTATCCTTAAAATCTTAATAAGCGTGCAAAAGTACACGAAAGTCACGAAACGAAAGAAAATCATCCCGTTAAATAAGGTAATTCGAGCAATATTTTTGCCTTAAATCAAGCACTAAAAAAACGCACTTGCGTTTCAAACCAAACACAAGTACATTTTATCTGAAAGAGGCTGTCTCAAAATAGAATTGCAAAAGTAAAAATATTACAGATTGAAACTTAGAAATAAAAAATCTCCTGTTTCAGCCTTAGTTTACTCTAATGATATGGCTAAAAGCAGGAGATTTTTATACTATAACTTATAAATTATAAGTATGTCTGTCCAATTTCTCTATTTTGAGACAGCCTCTTTTGAATCAAACGCAAGGGCGTTTTTTCAACTTATTCCAACAGATTTATAAAACACAAAGAATCAACTATTTAACCACATCTTCAAAAGAGTCATCCGTTCGCGGCTGATTTGTATCGTACCCTCATACGCCGGCCATACACTCACCACGGCCTTTCCGTTGAAGTAGTGCTGAATATTGCGTATGGAATCGGCCGAGAGGATAAACTGGCGGTTCACCCGGAAAAAGACACGCCCGTCCAGCTGCTCTTCCAGCTTGCTCAGCGGCAGGTCGACCACGTGTGCCTTCCCGTCCTTTGTCACAGCAAAAGTCACCTTATCCAGCGAATAGAAGTAAGCAATGTCTCCCACCTGAATCGTATAGAAGCGTTTGGCTCCCGATATCAGGAAATGGGTGCGATACTGTTTTTCCTGCCTTTCGGCAAAAGAATGCAGCAACTGTTCAATGCCCAGCAGCTTGTTCAGTTCGCCCTTCCCCATACCCGAAAAACGTTCAAACTTCTGAATGGCACTCTCCAACCGTTCCTTATGCACAGGCTTCAGAAGATAGTCGATGCTGTTCACCGTAAAAGCCCGTACCGCATATTCATCGTAGGCCGTGGTAAACACAATCATGCTCTGCGGCCGTGCCTGTTCGATAAAAATAAACGAATTACCGTCGGTCAGCTGGATGTCCAGGAACAGAATGTCCGGATGAGGATGTTCAGCAAACCATTTCACCGAATCTTCAATCGTTCCCGGAAGAACCGTTACCTCCCATTCCGGACGCAGTTCCCTGAGTTGCTTGTCGAGCAGACGCGCCGCCGGAAGTTCATCTTCAATAATCACTGCCTTAATCTTGGTCATATAGCAAAGGTAATTTTACGATAAATTCTTTTTCATTCCGTACAATCACGATTTCTTTTCCACAGAGCAGGCGATACCGCTGGGAAAGGTTTTCCAGTCCCTTTCCGGAAGTCACTCCTCCCTGCTTCGGACGTACGGCATTGGCCACACAAATCCATACATCGTCTCCCTGCGGTTCCGTCCACATCTTCACCGTCATGGGCTTTTTCATACTGATGACATTGTGCTTGATGACATTCTCCACCAGCAACTGAAGCGATAAGGGCGGCACCGGTGTCTCGCCAAACTTATCGGCAATCCGGTTGTCCACCTGCAAGCAATCTCCCAGACGTACCTTCTGCAACAGTACGTAAGTATCCAGGAACTGAAGTTCTTCGTTCAGCTCCACCGTATGCTTATCCTGACAATACAGGATATAGCGGTACGTATCGGCCAGATTACGGGTAAATTCTATGGCATTCACAGGGTTATATTCAATTTCAGAAACAAGGGTATTCAGACTGTTAAACAGGAAATGCGGATTCAACTGGTTCTGCAAAGTGCGGTAGCGAGCCTCGGCCGTGCTTTCCTCCAGTTCTTCGGCACGCTTGTAAAGGCGTACCACGTCCACATAAAAACGGTTCAGGATAAACTGTCCCACAATCACCAGCTCCACCAGCCAGACCAGCAGAATTACCGTCAGTCCACTGCGCTGAAGATGAAAGGGAGAAGCCACGCCGGCCAATGCTTTGACCGACACCAACAGCAGGTAATTGGACAACAGCAGGATAACGGCTGCCGCAATCAGTCCGGCCGACAGCATGCGTTTGTTCCGCAGAAAATAAGGGTAATACGTCAGCAGCCGCTCATTAATGTAGCGCATGCTCAGTCCCACTCCGCAAAACGACACAATGACAGCCAGAAACGTATGAAAGGTCATCAGCCTGTCCTGTAACCGCACGGGAATATCGGCATAGTGCACCAAAAAGAAGTACGAAAAACATCCCATGCAGGCATACAGCAGTACGTCCCACAAATACCGGTTTACGGAATTCATTCCTTGTTTCATGCTTTATGTTTACTTTATTATTACAATCCCTTCACATCAGTACTCGCCCAAACGGCCGGCAGCCCGTTCCAGACTGCTCTTTGCCAGTTGCGCACGGAGTTTTGAACGAATATGGTTCAACTCCGCCTCCTGATGATACATCTGCGCATTGAGCACCTCGACAATAGAAATGGTACCCTCCTTGTACTTGTCCATGGCCAGCTTCTCACTCGTTGCCGCCTTGGCCAGCGAGCTTTCCGTCAGGCACACCTGACGTACGGCCTGCGTATAAGTATAGTAGGCAGTCTCCACCTCCAAGCGAACGCCGTCGGCCACCTTACTCTGGTTCTCCAGCGCCCTGTTCACATCGAGCTTGCCGATGCGCCGTGTATTCTTCCGTTTCCCCCATTCAAAAATCGGTACACTCAGTTTGGCATACACCCTGTAATTAGGGTCCAAATCTGAGTTAAAGTCATATCCGGGCGAAGAATAACTTCCGTCTACCCCGACAGACAATTTGGGAAGATACCGTGAGTTGGCAATCCGGGCAGCCGACTGCTGGATAGCTACCTGATTGGCCGCAATACGTAATTCCGGACGATGCGCCATGGCCGTTTCCAACGTTTGTTCATACACCTGGACTTCAGTCAGCGGAACCACGAGCGAATCGGTCAGTATCACCTTGTCAGAAGCCTCTCCCGAGAAAGAGTTCATCGAAAGCCGGGCCACCTCCGCTTCATTGCGGGCCTGCTCCAGCCGGAACTCGGCATCATTCAGTTTGACTTCCGCCATCAGCAAGTCGTTGCGGTCGGTATACTCTTCCTCCACACGATGCCTGACCACTTCCACCAGAGCTGCCACCGATTCCTTGAAGCCGGCAGCCACCTCCACCATTTCCTCACAGGCCACCTTATTCCAGTAATACTGGTCTGCCTGAAACAACACGTCGTTCGTCACCCGCTTTTCTTCGTACAAGGCACTCTCCTTTTCCTTTCGGGATTTCTCCAGTCCGGCTTTCAGTGCCCCTCCCGAATAGACAGGCTGCAACAAGGTCAAGGAAGCCCCGTACTTGGTGTCACGCCCCTGAAAATACAGCGGAGTTTCTATGGACGGTAGTTCCCTGTAGAGTTCCAGCGGGTTGCCTGTGTAACTGGCATTGGCATTTCCGCTCAGCGAAGGAAGGAAATCAGCCTTAGCCGATTTTTCAGCCTCCTGACGGATGGAAACGGCATATCCTGCCGACTTTATATCCTGATTATAGGCCTTCACCTTTTCACGATACTCCTGCAAGAATATACTCTCCTGGGCATGGACTCCCAGCGCCAGTCCCAGCATGCAGCACATCATCATTCTTCTATTCATCTCAATATAGTTATAAAATTAGAGAAACATTTTTTATCGGGCCACACATTTCTTCTTTTTATTCACCCCGTTTGGATATTTTATAGAAAACCGTGTACAAGGCCGGAGTGACAAACAGTGTCAGAAGGGTGGCAAAGGAAAGTCCGAACACAATGGTAGCCGCCATCCCGCCAAACACAATATCAAACAACAACGGGATGCTTCCGAACACCGTGGTCAGGGCCGCCATCAATACCGGACGGGCTCTGGAAACCGTGGGCTCTATCACAGCCGTATAAGGCTCCACACCAGCCTTCTGCTGGATATTTACCTCGTCGAGCAGCACAATCACATTCTTGATAATCATTCCCAGCAATCCCAGCCAGCCTGCGATACAGAAAAAGCCAAACTGAAATCCGGTGACCCACAGACCAAAGACCATCCCTATCAAAGACAAGGGTAGAATGAGGAAAATAATCAAGGGCTGACGAAAGTTGCCAAACAGCATGACCAGAATGACCAGCAGCATGATAAGTGCCAGCGGGAAATACTTAGTCAGTGCAGCCATGGAAAGCTTCCGGTCGTACGTGCGCACAAGGGGATATTCCCATGCCAGTCCGATGCCGTTGGCCACCTGCCCCAGCGGAGCAGAATTACGCCCGTTCCATATCGGCAAGTCCTCCACGCTTTCCATGTCCCAGGAACCTTTGACATCCGTATGCAGTAACACCGGCACTTTCTTGTCGCGGTCACGATATACCCCTACGGCAGTACCGTCATTGACAGCTTTCACGGCATTCATCATATCATGCCGTCCCACATTCAGCCTTCCGGCTTTCACCGGATCATAATCGGCCTTAATCATCAGTGCCATATTTCCCCACTCATTGCGGGCATTCAGCACCTTGGGATTCTTCCGCATGATTTCCAGCGCCAGGTTGGTCAAAGAATCGAGCACCTCCGGATCGTCTCCGCAGAAGCGTGCCCCAATCAAGGCCTGCGGAATGGAGTTTATCTCGAAACTGTTCACACGGACCAGCGCGTCCGGAAACATGGCCGGCAGACGGTCGTACAGCATAGCCTGAAGCTCACGTGACTTCTCCGGTGTTTCAGCTTCTACCAGGCATTGCGCATAATTAGGCTGCGGACCATAAGCCGCATTGGCCAGGTAATAACGGGGCGGTGTCTGTCCGACAAACGACGACACCTTTTTCACTCCTTCCAACGAATTCAGATAGGCTGTCATCTCCGTCATCTGACGGTCACTTTCTTCTATACGTGTACCCTCGGGTAACCAAACGTCGACCGAAAAATATTGCTTGTTGAGCAAGGGCATAAACTGCTGCGGAATAAAGCGGAATCCCCATCCGGCAATGACCAGCAACAGCACCATCGCTCCTAAAACCACATAGCGTCTCTGTATGGTCCATCTCAATGCCTGCCGGAACAGGTCGTATGCACGACCACTGAACAGCTCGCCCTTCAACTCATCCGGACGCGGACGACGCACAAACTCCTGCACAAAGAATACATTCTGCGTAATGGCCAGTACCCAGCTCAACAAAAGGGATACCGCAATGACGATGAACAGTGAAGACAGGATTTCACCAGTGATATGAGGTGACAGGTAGACCGGAAGAAAGGTCAGTACCGCAATCAGAGTCGCTCCCAACAGCGGCATGGAAGTGCCCGACACGGCATCCAGTATGGCTTTTCTTTTCCGCATGCCCCGCTGCATGTTCACCAGTGCGGCATCGTACACCACAATAGCATTGTCCACCAGCATACCCATGGCAATAATAATGGCTGCCAGCGACATACACTGCAAGGCTATGCCGGAAAACTGCATGTAAATCAACGTACCGAAAATGGAGAATATCAGTCCGCTGCCAATCAGGATTCCATTCTTGAAGCCGATAAAGAACAGCAGTACGGCCACCACGGTCAGGACCGAAAGAATGAGATTCCACGCAAATCCCTCGTTGGCCACAGCCGATTCGTGTCCCTGGTCATAGATAATATCCAGAGTATATCCGTCCGGCATTTCCTCACGCAAGTCTGACACACGGTTTGCCACCAGCTCCGCCATCTCTACCACATTTCCATCGGACACCGTAGAAATGGCTATACCCACCGCAGGTACATTCCCGACCTTCATCAGGTTTCTGGCCGGACGCACATAGCTCTCGCTAATCTCCGCAATCTCTCCCAGCCGGAAATATTCTCCCTGCCGGGAAACGACTGTCAGATTTTCCAGTTCTTCCAGACTGGAGAAACTGCCGGAAGCTTCCACCCGCAAACGATGAGAAGACGTTTCCAGTCCTCCGGCATCCACCACCTTATTCTGACGCTCAAAGGAAGAGGCAATATCGGCCATGGTTACACCGGTACTGGAAAGCAATGCCGGATTAACCGTTATATCAATCGTGCGACTCTGCACGCCGAACAATTCCACTTTGGCCACATCCTTCACGTTCAGCAACTCGTTCTTGATTCGCTTGGCCTGATCCTCCAGCTCACGATAGGTATGCGTTTCGCTGCTCAGTCCGTAGAATACGCCCAGCACATCGCCAAAATCATCGTTCACCACCGACGGTCCGGCTCCAGCAGGCAACTTGGACTGCACATCTCCCACTTTCCGCCGCAACTTATCCCAAAGCTGCTGCATCTCGTCGGCACGGATTTCCTTCTTTACATATACCGTGATTTTAGACAGACCGGCCCGGTTATCCGTTTTCAGATAATACAGTTCACCCAGTGACTGAATGGCTTCCTCCAGCACATCCGTCACCTGTTGTTGCACCTCCATAGGAGAAGCCCCCGGATAAGAGGTAGTAACCACTGCCTGCTTAATCGTAAACGGCGCATCCTCCAGTTTCCCCATATTGTAGTAAGAGAAAATACCTCCTCCCAATATCAGAACCAGCAATAACCAGCTCAAGGCCCTGTTCTGCAAAAAGAATTTCGCTAATCCTTTCATCCGTCTTCCTCCCTTATTCTTCGATGGTCACTTGCTCCTGTTCCGACAAAAACGGCAAACGTGTAGTTATCACCCGGTCGTCCGGTGAAATGCCCGACAGAATCTCTACCCGGTCCTCCTTTTTCAGCTTGCCCAGCGTCACCGCAACTCGTTTCACCCGGCTCTGCTCGTCTACGCACCATACAAATGCCCCGTGTTCCGGATTATGGCAAACTACTTTCTGAGGAAGTGTCAGGTGATTCTTCTCTCCATCGGCTGCATACGACACAGCAAGTGTACCCGACATACCTCCCAACAAACGTCCGTCCTTGTTATCCAAGATGGCAGTCAGCAAATAAGAAATGTTGTTCTCCGTAGCAGTCTGCGTCAGGAAATATTCAGAAGGCACAAATTCCCTGTCAGGAAGAGCATTGAAGCGGACCACACACGCCACAGAATCTTTCTGCCGTATCTGCAAAGCCATATCCTCGGGCACGTAGGCTTCTACCTTAATGCGTGAAAGGTCGATAAACGTCACCACCGGAACCGACGGTTTCACATCCTGGTAGCGCTCGATATGTGCCTGCTGCACATAACCATCGAAAGGCGCATACAAACGGCTGTCTTCCCACGCGTTGACTGCCGCTTCATAATCCGCTTTGGTGCGTTCGTAGTTTGCCTTTGCCTGCTCATAATTCATGCCGGAAATGTTATCTTTGGCATACAAGCTGGATATACGAGCATAATCGACCTCTGCCTGGCGATACAATGCCTCCGTGCGCTGCTTCTTGATGACAAAATCACGTTCATCAATGGCCGCAATCAGTTGTCCCTTCCGGAAAAACTGTCTCTGCTGCACATCAAATGCATGTACAGGTCCTCCCACCCGAAAAGATAATTCAGACAAGCGGTAAGGCTGCGAAATAAACGTATAGCACCGTGAAGAGGGAGCCTCCATAACTTCAGCATGAACCACCTTCACGCTGGGAAAAGAAGTCTGTTCCTGTGACGTACGGCTGCATGCGCACAAGCACATCCCTGCAAGAAATAAAATCTCTGTTTTCATTCTTCTACAATATTATCATTCTACGTCACAAAGATAGCAGGCCCCATCGTCCCCTTTCACGGGAATTATTCCCAAGCCGCGCCTGAAGTGACTGAACCGTAGAAACCAGCCACCCAAACCTTTTTTCGGTGCATTTGCAGGAAGAAGCTAAAAAATGACTTATTACCATTTGTGAATTTTTTAGTGTAAGAATTGGCTTACCTTCGCAGCCAAATGCAAAAAACAGAGAAAAGACATGAAAGACAGTATTGACTTCGGAAGTATGGACATTCCGAAATTATTCCGGAAATTACTTATCCCTACGGTGCTGGGAATGATTTTCTCGGCCATCTTCATCATTACCGACGGCATTTTTGTGGGAAAAGGTATCGGCAGTGACGCCCTGGCTGCCGTCAACATTACGGCTCCGCTTTTTCTCATCAATACGGGAGTGGCGCTGATGTTCGGTATCGGTGCATCGGTTGTAGCCTCCATTCACCTGTCGCAAGGAAAGGTAAAGGTCGCCCGCATCAATATTACGCAGGCAGTGGTGGTTTCCTCCTTATTACTCATCGCCTACGCCGCAGTCATCCTCTGCAACGTGGAAAAAATTGCCTTGCTGCTGGGAAGCTCTCCCCGTCTGCTGCCTCTCGCCGTGGAATACATGCACTGGTTTGTCCCCTTCCTGGTCTTCAGTGCCCTGCTGAGTTCCGGCATGTTCTTCGTGCGACTGGACGGCTCGCCCAATTATGCCATGGTGTGCAACATCATACCGGCCCTGCTGAATATCGGACTGGACTATCTATTTATTTTCGTTCTTAAATGGGGAATGTTCGGTGCGGCCTTAGCTACCAGCCTGGGATACATCGTAGGTGCCCTGATGATTCTGATTTACCTGATGCAGCCGCACCGGGTACTGCACTTGTGCAAAGTGAAATTATCATCCAAGAGTCTGCGTCTCACCCTCCGCAACACGGGCTATATGTGCAAACTGGGATTGTCCAGTTTCCTCTGTGAAGCAGCCATTGCCACCATGATGTTTACCGGCAACTACGTATTCATTCACTACCTGGGTGAAGACGGAGTGGCTGCCTACAGCATCGCCTGCTACTTCTTCCCCATCATTTTTATGGTATACAATGCCATTGCCCAGTCGGCACAGCCCATTCTCAGCTACAACTTCGGTGCCGGAAATCCGGAGCGCGTACGTGCTGCCTTTCGCCTGGCCCTGCTGACCGCCATCTCCTGCGGTGTAGTGGTATTTGCCGTTACAGCCCTGTTCTCCGCTCAAATCACCTCGTGGTTTATCGACAGTTCCTATCCGGCACACGACCTGGCCGTTAAAGGACTTCCCCTGTTTGCTTCCGGCTTCGTGTGCTTCGGCATCAACATTGTGTCCATCGGCTATTTCCAGAGTGTAGAACGCGACCGTCCGGCCATGGCTATTACCCTGCTGCGTGGTTTTATCCTCATCCTGTTCTGTTTCTGGCTGATGCCCATCCTGTGGGGAGTACCGGGAATCTGGCTGGCTGTCCCCGTTTCCGAACTGCTGACCTTTCTTTTTGTCATTACCATCTATTGTCGCAGGAAACGAAGCTAAAGATTTATTACCTTTGTGCCTGCATAAACGCAAAAAGGTATGAAAGCTTTTATTGAGATACTTCGTGAAAAATACGGACTGGCACAGCCGGAAGCCGAAAAGCTGCTGGAACAGATGGAACTGCTAACCTACCGGAAAGGAGAACATATCGTACGGGAGGGAGAGCGTAACTCTTCCTTCTATCTAGTAGCCGACGGTATCTGGAGAGGACATTACCTGCGCGACGGAGTGGATGTTTCGCTCTGGTTTGCCCTTCAAGGTGACAGTATCTTTTCCTCCTGGGGATATGTGGCCGGACTTCCTTCTCTAGTTTCCATCGAAGCTATGAGCGATAGCCATGTTTATCGTATTTCTAAAAGCAAGCTGGAGACTTTTTTCTCTTCTTCCGTCTTGTTCGCCAACATCGGAAGAATCATCTTTGAGCGCCAGTTTCTGGACATGGAAAACTGGATGATAAACGGAGGTGCTGCACAAGCCAAACAGCGGTACTTGGCACTCCTGGAGCAAAATCCGGAATTATTACAGCACGTACCGCTGAAGCACATCGCTTCTTATTTGTTTATCACACCTCAGTCGCTCAGTCGTATACGAGCAGAACTGAGCAAGAAGAAATAACGGTATGAATACTTATCGTGACGGACAGTCAGCTAAAGGCTGAATGGAATGGCTCAGATGAGTTCAGGTAAAAATTAGTAATAAATTCTATAAATCAAGTAGGAGAAAAACAAAGCAGTTTTCTTCCTACTTGATTATAGGTTATATTATATCAATACTTCGGTAAATTTTTACCGATAAATTAAAATTAA
>ULXS01020906.1_pt1 | contig 10521 bp, 10 predicted proteins | sample 1961421 | NCBI WGS metagenome assembly ULXS01 (sample SAMEA4835842, study PRJEB28245) | human gut metagenome | biome: gut microbiome; material: fecal sample | place: Denmark | collected 2008
GCGGATTGGGTTATCCGGCCGTGCCTTTATTCCGATGATTCTCGGATTTGGGTGTTCGGTGCCGGCAGTCATGGCGTCAAGGGCATTAGAAGATAACAAGGATCGTATGAAAACAATGTTAGTCACGCCTTTTATGTCATGCAGCGCAAGACTTCCAATTTACATTTTGTTTTCGCAGATGTTTTTTGGAAAACATGCAATGATAGCAGCTTACTCAATGTATGTCATTGGGTTAGTTGTTGCTGTTTTGGTTGCTTTTATTCTCCATATTGTAGATAAAAAAGAAGCAAATGGAATGCTTATTATTGAATTGCCGGAGTATAAAGCACCAAGTGCCCGTACGATTTGGATTTATGTTTGGGAGAAAGTAAAAGATTATTTGACGAAGGCCGGAACCGTAATTTTCCTTGCTTCTATTGCTATGTGGCTTCTTTTAAATTTTGGAATACATGGTTACACAAATGAGATGTCGGAAAGTTTTGGAGCAGCAATCGGACATTTTATCGTGCCTGTGTTAAAACCGATTGGTCTTGGTTACTGGCAGATAGCCGTGGCCTTGATTGCCGGAATATCGGCAAAGGAAGTTGTTGTATCAAGTTGTGCTGTTTTGTTTGGAATAGCAAATGTAAATTCGGCAGCCGGTATGGGAGCGCTGCATCAGGCACTTGGTGCAGCCGGATTTGGTATGGTAAATGCCTATTGTCTTATGATTTTTTGCCTGCTGTATATCCCTTGTTTTGCTACGCTGGCAACGATTCGTAAGGAAAGCGGAAGTATTAAATTTATGTTTTTAGCAGCTGGATTTCAGCTGGTTATGGCATGGCTTGCATCATTTGTGGTATTTCAGATTTTTTAGTACATTTTTAGATAAAGTTTCCTTTACACTTGGTAGTAAACGTCGTATAATTTGAGTGTAAAATATAGCGTTTTCCTTATAAGGAAAATTTATATGCTATCAAGGAGGATTTATATGCAGAAGAAGCAGGCAAAAGTTTTTGCAGGATTGTTAAGTATGTCCTTAGCTGTTTCCCTTATGACACCGTTGCAAGGTGTTTCCGGTCAAGCAGCAAGAAGAAAAATTGCACTGTCCAAAAAGAGTGTTACGATGACAGTGGGACAGAAGAAGACAATTCGTATCAAAAACGCAAAAGGAAAGCGTATCAAATGGAGTATTAAGAAAAAAAGCATTGCAAGTTACAAAAAGAGCGGTAAGTATGCTGTAAAACTGACCGCAAAGAAAAAGGGAACAACGACCCTTACCTGCAAGGTGAAAAATGGCAAGTGGAAGAGTTACAGGTGTAAAGTTAAAGTCAAAAAGGCTACACTTGTCCGTACGCCGGTGGCAACAAATGATGTCGTAAAAACAACGGAAAAACCGAGTTCTACTGCGGTAGTTACGATGCCTTCTGTTCCTACACAAACTCCGACGGATGGACAGGATAAACCGCAGGAGCCAGAAAAAACACCGACGGCGACCCCGACAGCAACACCAACGGCAAAGCCAACGGCGACCCCGACAGCAACACCAACGGTAACACCGACGGCAAAGCCAACAGCAACACCAACGGCAAAGCCAACAGCAACACCAACAGCAACACCGGCAGGTGAATTTGCAGAAAAAACGTATTTGTCTACCGGTTTTGAAGACGGAACGGATGGATTTACCGGACGTGGAGCAGCAAAAGTAGCAGTGGCTTCCGGCGGAAGAAGTGGAAATTGTCTTTCTGTAACCGGACGTACGAGCACATGGAACGGAGCTGAATTGAATGTAACGGATTCGATTTCGGTATGGGTTAAACAGACAACCAGTTCAGATCAAACTATTAAGTTATCAGCGAACCTTACGGTTTCCGGTCAGGATAGTTATCCGGCAATCAAGGAAGAAACAACATTGAAATCCGGTGTTTGGACTAAAATTGAGGGTACTTATGAGGTTCCGGAGTCATTTTCTAAATTAACATTTTATGTCGAGGGACCATCCGGTAATTTTGATTTTCTTGTGGATGATCTTACCATTACACAGACAACAGCGGGAAAAGAACCATTTAATCCGGAAGGACTTACGAGTATCAAGGATACTTACAGTGGAATTTTTGAACGCATGGGTAATGTAGTAAGTTACAATACTTCATGGAATAATGGTTATCAGATGCAGAGTGATGATACGATGAAGTTTGTGAAACATCATTTTAACAGTTACACATTGGAAAATGAGTTAAAGCCTGCACAGATTTTGTCTGACTGGAGTGGTACGATTTCTGTGAGCGAAGCGAAAAAACTTGGTTATGTGATTCCGGATGGTTACACCGAATCGACGGTTGGCAAGTTGAATTTTGACAGTGTGGACAAAATTCTTGAGATTGCCAATCAGTATGGACTTCAGATGCGTGGACATGTGATGCAGTGGCATCAGCAGACATCAACGCGTTTCTTCAAGGAAGGATATAGCAGCAGTGGCGCTAATGTCTCGAAAGAAGTGATGGACAAACGACTTGAATTTTATATCCGTTCTGTAATGAAACATGTCATGGATAAGGAAAAGAGTTTGACCGGTAAGGCAGGCTCCCTTGTTTATTGCTGGGACATTACGAATGAGTATACGCACCGCACAAATGATCCGGCAGCTACTTCCTGGATGGATGTTTATGGTGACATGGGCTTGAAACCAACCTATGTGAAAAAGGCTTACGAAGTAGCTTATGATGAGTTGAAACAGTACGGTCTGCAGAAAGATATTACGTTGTTCTATAATGATTACAATGAATATGATGTTGCGGATGAAATTGTAGAACTCATCAATTACATTAATGAAGGAGAAGAAGCAAAAATTTGCGGTGGAATCGGTATGCAGAGCCATATTACTGTGAATTATCCGTCTCTTGAAAAATATGGAACAGCAGTGGATAAGTTTTTGGCAACCGGACTTCAGGTTCAGGTTACAGAATTGGATATCGGAATCGAAGATGGACAGACAGAAGAGGATCTGGCAAATCATTATTCCGATATTATGAAACTGCTTATTTCCAAACAGGAAAATCGTGATAAATCCGTAAATGCCCGCGGAATCACAGGTGTTACGGTATGGGGACTCTATGATGCGATTTCATGGAGAAAACCTACTTCATGTCTGTTATTTGGAGAAAGTTTAGAAGATCCAAAACCAGCTTTTTATTCTTTCTTAGAGGCTGCGACAAAATAATAGCAATTACGACAGTTTTATAACCGCTTTGACAGTGATTATGGAAAGTGCAGTTTGAATATGATAGAATAAATCCAATTTATGAAATTGCGAAAGGAGATTTATACATATGAAATATTCAATTGAAGGAGCACCGTTGCCGGTAGTTATTTGTGATTTGGAGGCAGGCGAGTCCATGATTACGGAAAAAGGAGCTATGTCTTGGATGACGCCAAACATGAAGATGGAGACATCCGGCGGCGGAATGGGAAAAATGATTGGTCGTATGTTCAGCGGGGAAAATATGTTCCAGAACCGTTATACAGCAGAAGGCGGAGCCGGACAGATTGCTTATGCTTCCAGTTTTCCGGGGTCGATTTTGGCATTTGAAATTGGAAATGGAAATGAGATAATTGCACAGAAGAGCGCATTTCTTGCTTCTACGGATGGAGTGACATTATCGGTTGCGTTCCAGAAAAAATTAGGTGGCGGTCTGTTTGGTGGCGAAGGTTTTATTATGCAGAGACTTTCCGGCAACGGTACGGCTTTTGTAGAAATTGATGGCTATGTAAAGGAATATGAGCTGGCAGCAGGGCAGCAGATGATTATTGATACCGGCTACTTAGCTGCGATGGATGCAAGCTGTACGATGGATATTACAACCGTTAAGGGACTGAAAAATAAGGTGCTTGGTGGAGAAGGATTCTTTAACACCGTAGTGACCGGTCCCGGTAAGATTTATCTGCAGTCGATGCCGATTAACCAGATGGCAGGTGTTCTGCAACCATTTTTATCAACAAACAAATAATCTTTTACAAAGGGTGAATCTCTTGCTATAATAGACATGAAAATGTGTTAAAGGAGATGATTCCGGATGTTAAAGACGGTATTAAAGATTGACGGTATGATGTGTGGCATGTGCGAATCTCACATGAATGATTTGATTCGCAAGCATTGTAAGGTGAAGAAAGTTTCTTCCTCTGCAAAAAAAGGAGAAACTGTTGTAATCAGCGAGGAAGCGTTAGATATTCCTATGCTGGAAAAGGAAATTAAAGAAATTGGTTATGAATTAGTTTCCCATACAAGTGAGCCTTATGAGAAAAAAGGATTGTTCCGTCGATAAGAATTACTCGATTTTGTCTCCGATTACGGTATGCAGTGTGTGTTCCGTAATCGGAGTTTTTTTATTGGTAAAAGACCGGTAATCTGAAGGAGAAAATCCGGTTTGTCGTTTGAATAATTTGGAAAAAGTAAATGAGTTATTGTAGCCAACGCAGTAAGCGATGTGTTGAATGGAAAGTTCATTTTCTTCTAACAACTGTTTGGCCTGATTTATGCGATACTGCGCTAAATATTCCTGCGGGGTATAACCGGTGGCATGCTTAAATAACCGCGTAAGATACGAACGGTTTAGTCCACAGTAATCGGCGATATCCTGAATACGAATCGGGTCAGAATACTTTTGCCGGATAAATTGAATGGTTGTTTGAATGTAAGTTAAAGAGTCAGTTCGCTTTTTTTGTGGCTTATTTTTGAGGTTCGCTGCATGAATCATGTGCTGAAATAATTCGTATACTTTTCCGATGCAAGCGTACTCATCTCCGTAATTTGTTAAGATGTGTCTTATACAGTCTTCCGCTTTTTTGGCTTCCTGATGCAGAGAGAGAATGGGAGATTTGTCCGATAATCCACAATTATTCAGCATTTCTTTGATTTTAAATCCGTCAAATTGAATCCAGATGTAGTTCCATGGATGGTTTTCGTCTGCTTCATAGTAAGATGCAGTATGAGCCGGTATAACGAAGATATCGTGTTCTTTAATTGCAAATTCGTGATTGTTAATGCGCAAAATTCCTTCACCGCTTACGACATAATGCAGAATATATAATTTGCGGATAATTGGACCATATCCGTAAGATGGGTCACATTTTTGACATCCGACCTCATATAGATTGACATCATCGTAGGATGAATAATTTACCAGATATACTTCGTCAAATGTTTTTGCAGCCATGAATAGTCCCCCTTTTGCTTGATTTTACCATGTTACTCCTTCTTGTGTCAAAGAAAATTGGTAACATTTTTCCAAAACAAGGTCACAAAATGACATGGCGATAACGGGGGTATTGTTGTACACTTATTAAATCAGGAAGTAAATAAGGGGGACCGAGAAATGCAGTTTAAAGAGTGTTATCAAAATCCGTTTATTGAGGAGCGTGCCGATCCATACATTACATTGGGACCGGATGGATTTTATTATTTCACCGCTTCTTATCCAATGAAAAGTGCAGACGACAAGGATGGATATGACCGTGTGATTTTGCGGCGGGCAAAAGATATTTCAGAACTTGCATCGGCAGAAGAAATTACTATTTGGAAAGTGGCAGATACAACATTAACACATCGTTTTATCTGGGCGCCGGAACTGCATTATATCGCAGGACTCTGGTATGTGTTTTATGCCGGAAGTGAGGACAAGGAAAATAACTGGGCATTTGACTGCCACGTTCTTGTCTGCGACAGCAATGATCCATATACCGGAACTTGGAGTGAAAAGGGAAAATTCCAAAAGAGGGAAGAGGATGATTTTTCTTTCACCGGATTTTCCTTGGATATGACATATTTTGAAGATGGTGAACGCTCTTATGTGATTTGGGCGCAGCATAGTCCGGAGAAAATTTCCTGCCTGTATTTGGGAGAGGTTAATCGCGAGGAGCCGTGGAAATTAATTTCGCTTCCGATGCTTTTAACCGAGCCGGAGTATGACTGGGAAAAAGTCCGCTATGCCGTAAATGAAGGACCTGCGGTTGTCAAACATGATGGCAGAATAATGGTTTTCTTTTCAGCGTCCGGTACTGGTCCGGAGTATTGTGTAGGAGTAATTTCTGCCAAAGAGGGAAGTGATTTGCTAAAGCGGGATTCATGGACTAAGCAGAACACACCGGTGCTTACATCCGAAGATTTACATGAGGAATTTGGACCCGGACACAATTCATTTACAAAAGATAAGGATGGAAATGATATTTTCGTATATCATGCCAGAAGTCTGGAATGTTTTGAGGGAAGATGCGGATATTCGGAAAATGACCCTCTGCATGACCCATGCCGGCATGCAAGAGTGAGAAAAATAGTGTGGGAGTAAGACAAAAATGAAGTTCATTCGTATCGAGATAAGATAATGCTTCGCATTATAGTCTCTCACGAATGAACTTCATTTTTGTTTGATATTATGGGGTGGGGTTTTCTCTTTCTATAAGAGCTTGTTTTTTTTGTTCAAGTTCGTTAATCTGTTTGTCTTTTTTGGCTATCGTTTCATCCTTTTCCACCAGCAGTGCTTCAAGGTCTTCTATTCTTGCTTCTAATTTACGGATTCGACTGCGGTTGGTATCGTTAATGACAGCAGCTACGTCTTCGTTTGCCAATTCTTCAATGAACATATACATCAGCTCCTTTCGTTCCGACATCATCATTATAGCACTTTCATACACAGGTTGTAAAGCGGTCAGCGAAACAACAAAAATTAAAATCCTGCACCCATTTTCCCATCCAAATCGTGTATTATATAGAAAGTAATTATTTTCTACCATGCATGCAAAAAAGATATTGTAGTAAAGGAGTATCAGGCAATGATAAATAAATATGCCGGGATGGAGTATGAGGACGTCGTGCGGCAGTATGCAGATGACATAACGAGACTATGTGTTGTCTGGACGCAGAATGAGGAGGCAGCAAAGGACTGCTTTCAAAATACGTTTCTGAAACTCTACCAGACCGAACAAACCTTTCGAGAGGAAGAACATATAAAAGCGTGGCTATATACAGTTGCGCGAAATGAATGCAGAGATTACCACAGGCAGTTCTGGAATCGAAAAGTGGATATTGGATATGTGCCACAGGAGAACCAAAAGGCTGGCTCTTTGCAAATAGAAGATGAAGAAACAGAGCAGCTTGTTGTGGCTCTGCGAAAATTACCTTTTCGATACCGTGAAGTAATTGTGCTTTATTATTATGAAGAATATGGCACGGGTGAAATTGCAAAAATGCTGCATACAAGTGTGAATACGGTGAAATCAAGACTTCGCAGAGGCAGAGAAAAACTCGCTGCTATCATGAAAAATTAACAGGGATTAAACAGGAGGCATAATGATGGATATTAAAAAAATAGATAAGATTAAAGCCCCGGAAGACTGGGTGGAAGAGGCACTGAATCCGGAAAAGATACAGGGTATTTCCCATAGGAGAAATTCAATGAAAAAACTTCGGACAGCGGCTGCGGCGGTAGTGATTTTCCTTTTGTGCGGAACTTTTGTAACTGTGGCGGCAACGAAATCCAATGTGTTTCAATCGCTTTTGGAAAATATGTTTGGCAAGGAAAATGTCACCGAGGTGGAGTTAAATCCAGAACCAACGAAACAGGTGGCAGACGTTAAGGCGGAAAAAGATGGCACGATACAATTACAGGAAAACATGATGGTGGTCGGAGAGAAAGAAAGTTTTATCAGTGAATATCATTTTGAGGGAGATGAGGAAAAAGTAGACCATGTGTACACAGTGATTTCCGACGGATTAAAGAAAATGACACCGGTTGCTTTTGAAAGTGTACTTGACGGGGAAAAATGCGGTTTTCAATATGTGGCAAGCGGCAACGAAATTTATGCCTTTAATTACACGGGAGGAATTACCGAGATTTTCTCTTATTATAAAAACGGCATAATTTACGGTGTAAGAGAAGAAAAAAATGCGACAAAAGGTTATTTGGTGGAAATCAATCTGGCAGAGAAAACGCTGAAAAAAATATCCGGCGGTAACATGATATGCAATTTTGTTATGTCACCGGAAGGTAGTAAAATTTTGTGCAATCACAGGGGAGACGGCTACTGGTCAGTCTTTGATATTGCTTCGCAGACGGAGAAAAAAATAAGTCAGAAACTCGTGAATGGATATGCCAGAACAACAGAAATTGAGTTTTTGGATGAAAACCGAATTTTAACCTACGGTGAGTCAATTTTTAAAAACAGTACAGAAGAGGATTCTACATGCGTAGTAAATTTACAGACCATGAGAATTGAGAAGAAATATTCAGGTGTCGGCCTTGTTAATATGAAATGGTCTTACCGTTACCACCACAAAAAGAAATCACTGGAATTTTATGAAATTACCGGAAATCAGTCATTTACCATTCCGGATGTTAAGGATAGTGGCGATGTAATTGATGTAAGTGGTGATTATGTATTATTTGGAAATCTGGAGGAGAAAAAACAGGCGGTTTATCTCATTCAACTCACAAATCATACGTGGAAGAAGATGAATATTCCGAGGAAATTAAGAAATGATATGGAAATTCATCTGGTGAAAACGCAGAAGAAAATTCTGATTACAAACAAAAAGAGAGCGTATTTGGTGGATGTGAGTTCGCTGTGAAAAAATTATGCAGGTCATATAAAATAAAAACACATTGCAAAGGGAAGCGATGTGTTTTTATTTTGGAAGTGTTTCTTTGCTTCTTATGTAGGGCTTTTTCTCATCGGTAAGTTCCGCCAGGTAATCCATGCTTGTATTGTAATAGACAGCAAGTCGCTTTAGTACTTCAATCGGCATGCTCCGGCTGTCTGTCTCATAATGTGAATATGTACGCTGGCTAATGTGTAAGTAGTCTGCAATGTCTGTTTGTTTTAAATCGTGGTCTTCTCGCAGATCACGAATACGCTGCATTTTCATGTAAAAAACCTCCTAGGATTAAGGGTGATTTTAAACGGATGAAATCCGAGCAAAATTCTATAATATTATAAATTGAACGTAGTGTATATGATAATGCTAGAACAAAATGGACTATTGAATCATAGAACAATATGTGCTATGATATGAGCATAAATTAACAAAAATTGGAGGGGATTGTTATGAAAAAGATGTGGAAAGGGGGAGTTTTATTCGTGCTCTGTGTATTGTGTCTTTATACTGCAAACGAGGCAAAAGCAACGAGCAAAACTTCAGATGAAGCAATCAATTGGGTGAAATCACAAGTGGGTAATTCGATTGATGCGGATGGTGCTTACGGTGCCCAATGCGTGGATTTGATTCGGGCATATTATAATTTTTTAGGAGTTGCACAAGTTAGAGGAAATGGATGCGATTATGCAACGAATCAACTTCCGAGCGGATGGACAAGGATAAAGGGAGCACAGCCGCAAAAAGGCGATATTTTGGTGTATACCGGTGGGTATGGTCATGTAGCAATATATGAATCGGACTATGTTACATATCATCAGAATTATAATGGGAAAAAGAAAGTTACACGAGAGACATTTGCGTATAATAGTCCGGCATATATCACAAATTATACACCATATTGGGGTGTTGTTAGACCTAATTTTTCTTCTGGAAATATTGGTGCATATGGAGAAATGACAACGCCGACGATACATACGGATAAGGAAGTATACAATGTTGGGGAAACTGCTAATATATCGTGGGCGGCAACATCGCCAAATAGTGATTTTGCCCAATATTGGCTTATTATAGTCAATGAGACAACAAAGCAACAAATTTTTGGAGGTGACCCAGGTGTTGCAAGAAACCCTGCTATAAATAGTAAAAGTTTAGTGTTGCCAAGTGCGGGAAGATATTATATAAAGATATATTCTGTGCCCTTTAATAATAAAGAAAGTCGACAAAAATTAGCAACAAAATACATATCAGTAGGTGCATATGGAGAAATGACGACACCGACGATACAAACGGATAAAGAAATATATAATGTAGGAGAAAACGTAAAAATATCATGGAAAGCAACGTCAGCTAACAGTGATTTTGCTCAATATTGGCTTGTTATAGTAAATGAGACGACAAAACAGAAAGTTTATGGAGGTGACCCAGGTGTTGCACAAAATCCGTCTGTAAATCAAAAAACAGTAACTTTATCAAGTGCAGGAAGATATTATATTAAAATATACTCAGTGCCTTTTTATGGTAAGGAAAGTCGTCAAAAGATGGCAACGAAATATATTGAGGTATCTAACAAAACATACATAAATGCTAATAATGTTACAGAAAGTAAACTAAATACGGTAAAACAACAAACCTATCAAAAAACAGGGATGACACAAGCGGAAATAAAAAAAATATTAAGTAAAAAAAGATGCTTAAAGCTATTCTTGGGAAAGGTCACGGGTGCTAAAGGGTACCAGCTTCAGTACGCTATGAATAAAAAGTTCAAAAAGAAAAAGAGCGTACAGACAAAGAAAACCAAGTACACCATTAAGAAACTAAAAAAGAAGAAAACGTATTACATTCGAGTTCGTGCCTATATAATGGTCTCATAAATTAAGACACTGAACACGACATTT
>ULXS01019404.1_pt1 | contig 10510 bp, 9 predicted proteins | sample 1961421 | NCBI WGS metagenome assembly ULXS01 (sample SAMEA4835842, study PRJEB28245) | human gut metagenome | biome: gut microbiome; material: fecal sample | place: Denmark | collected 2008
TCAGATTTGAGCCTGACACCATATCTGGTTCCACAGGAATGCGGTATGAGAATGGATACAGAGTGGTTGGAGATTACAAGACATACAAGTCTGGATAATAGCAGAACGGATAGTTCACCACAGACATTACGAATAGAGAAAAACGACAAGACATTTGCTTTTTCGTGTCTGCCTTATACGGCATCAGAGGTTGAAAACGCAACACACCATGAGGAACTGCCACCAGCAAGAAGAACAGTCCTTTGTGTCTATGGTGCAGTAAGAGGAGTCGGTGGAATTGATAGCTGGGGAAGTGATGTGGAAGATGATTATCGGATTAGTGCAGAAAAAGACATTCACTATTCCTTCATTATCCGCTAAGTTTGTTTGAGGAGTTGCTTGCGAGTGTTATTGGTATATGAGAACAGAATAGATGGAATAGTGGCAGAGTGGAAAAAAACAGTGCATTTTCCACCACATTTACATGAAGCAATAGAGGTAGTGTATGTAACAGATGGGGATATTGAGCTTGGAGTTGGACAAGAATTGTACCATATGGATGAGGGCGATTTTGCAATCGTGTTCCCGAATGTAATACATCATTATCAGGTGTTTGGGAAAAAAGAAAATAAGGTAATATACTTGTATCTTGATCCAACGCTGTTTCCATCTTATTACAAGGAGTTGCAGATATACAGCCCGAAGAATCCGGTTGTAAAAAAAGAGCAAGTGCATCCTGATGTAGTAAATGCCATAAAATATCTGGCAGGAATAACAGAGGGGAATCCCATGCTGATACAGGCTTATGTACAGATGATTCTTGCCCATGTTTTCGCAGAAATGCCAATGGTTGATAAAAGCACAGTAGGGAGTGATGACCTCATTTATAATGCGGTAGAATATGTAGCTAAAAATTTTAGAGAGAAAATCAGTCTTGAAAAAATGGCATACGATTTGTGCGTAAGCAGATATGTGTTATCAAGAATGTTTGCAAAAACCTTTCACTGTAATTTTAGTAAATATGTGAATGGAGTCCGGTTAAATTATGCAGTTGCGGCACTGGAAAACACAATGGATTCCATTACAAATATATGCCTTGATTGTGGGTTTGAAAGTCAAAGAACTTTTAACCGTGTTTTTAAGGATAGATACAAGATTACACCAAGAGAGTACAGAAAAAGGAGAGGACTTATTAATAAAAGCGTAGTAGTGAATGATAGAGGGGGGAAGAGGTAAGTGGAATGTGGCATTAAAATTTTGGAACATTAGTATTATCTGGTTATCGGATATGTGGTTAAAAGAAAACCATGTATGTTCAATATTTTAGATTGAACATACATGGGTCTTTTTGTATTGTCGAATCCTACACCAGCTTCTTTCTTGCAGCCTTTTTCTTTGGTGCCGGCTCGGCAGCGGCTGTTGCGGCAGCCTGATTCTGGCGCTTGCGGAACCGGTCGGCTACAGCTTTGATATATTTGTCTGAGGTAAAATGCTTTAAAGTATTTTCATCAATGGCAATCCGGTTATCCATGGTCTTCATGATATCCTGAATCTGGATAATGTCATAGATGTGCGGGTCACGCAAATCAAAGATTTCATTATTAGTAAACTGTAAGATAAGAGGTTTGGAATAATCCTCCGGGTTATCTTCAAGAATCATCGCCTTTTCGCCATTGGATAAATCTACACAGGCACCTCTCGGAAGAATGTGGATGCAAAGAGAAAGTGCACGGACAATCTTTGTATCATATTTTTCCGGAAACTCCTGCAAATATTTCATGGCAACGATTTCGGAAATCGGCTCATTGGTTAGGCTCATGGCGGTCATCCGGTCAAAGGCATCTGCAACCTGTAAAAGCTTTGTGCCGCTGCTGCGGAAAATCTTGGATGGGTCAGCAGCCTCTTCCGGAGCGGAGAGTGTAATAAACTGGGTAATGATTCTTAAAGCATCCGGTGATAACTTTATACTGTGAGTCTGCGGATTCAGATAATCTAAGCTCTTGATACGGCAGGCAAGGATTTTCTTTTCGTCTTCTTCTGTTAAAGGATCCGTTTTTTCAGCAAGCTCGGTCGGAACTAAAAGCCAGCCAAAATCATAGAGCAGAGCAGCCGTTACACAGGTCTGCTGAAAATCATCCGGCATATTTAACTGGTGAGTCAGCATGGCGACCAGAATAGCAACGCTGATGGAATGCTTGTATACATAATCCGCAGAGCTTCTTAAATTCTGCGCAAAGTTCAGCTTGTGGTCAAGACGGCCATACTGGGACAGAATCGAAGAGACCAGCGTTGGAAGCTTGTCCGGCTGTCTGCCTTTACGAATCATATCCATGCAGTCGCGAAGCTGGAACATGGAAATGGTCTGGAACTGTTCGAAAGCAATATCCTCGTCGGATAATGGCGGAACCGGTTCGGCAGGCTCCAGAATATAAATACCAATCAGCTCGAAATTCCGGATACTTTCGATACCCTGCCGGGTCAGTCTGGTGTCGCGGTCATAAAGCATGACGCCCAATTTATTATAGATAGGTTTAGCAAGACGCATGCCGGGTTTTAAGTCATCTGTCCGTATAAATAGCATAGCGGTTACCTCCTTACAAAATATGTTTTTCTCAGTTAAAATTCCTAGTTCAAATATAGCACAAGCAGAGAGGAAAAACAATCTTGGGATTGAAAAAGAAGTGTAGTTTTTCGTTGCATTTTCATAAGAATGCCGTCTATAATAAAGGAAGAAAACAAGAGGCGTGATAAATCCATAAAAGAGGATAAAGATATGAAGAAAAACAGTAAACGACGTATGTTTTCCGCATTGCTGATACTGTTTCTGATGATACAGATGACGGTGCAGGCAGACACCGGCACCAAGGAAAGTGTGGATCTGGCATCTAAGGACACCGGAAGCAGCGTGGAAGAGCTGGAACGTCAGAGAGAGGAACAGCAGTCGCAGCTTGATTCCTTGAAAGAATATCAGATGAATCTTTCTGATGAACTGACGGAATTAAATAATGGATTGCAGGAAATCAGCAACGAACTGGCGGATACCCAGAATGAAATTGCGGCGAAAAATGTGGAGATTGAAGCAGCAGAAAGCCGGATTGCAGAACTGACAACACGTTCTGAGAACCAGTACGAAGCCATGAAGAAAAGAGTACAATATATGTACGAAAATGGCAATCAGTCTTACCTGGAGCTGCTGCTTGGAGCAAGCTCCTTTTCGGATTTTTTAAACCGGATAGAATATGCCAAATCCATTTATGATTATGACAGGCAGGAGCTTTCTGATTATCAGGATACACTGGCTGAATTAAAACAGCAGAAGGAAGATTTAGAGACGGCAAAAGAAGAACTGCTTGCGGCAGAACAGACGAAGCAGGAGCAGAAGAGTAAGGCAGACAGTCTGGTGGCAGCCCAGCAGGAAAAAATAAGCGCAGCAAAGTCGGATGTTGCAGATGCAGAGACGGAAATAGCAGACACAGATGCGGAAATCGCAAGACAGAAAGCCTATGAGGAAGAATTAGAGACACAGAAGGCGAAAGAAGATGCTGCCCGTCAGGAGGAGATTAAGCGTCAGGAAGAGGAACTTATTAACAGTCAGCAGCCAGCTGCTTCAGATAATAATGCAAATCCGGATGGGACATCCACCGGGGATAATACCACAGGAAGTGATACTTCCGGTGGCGGGACAGTGAATGCCAGTGATGTTGCCATGCTGGCAGCACTGATCCAGTGCGAAGCAGGCGGCGAAAGCTATGAAGGGAAGCTTGCCGTTGGAAGCGTGGTCATGAACCGTGTGGACAGCAGTTATTTCCCGGATACCGTGGTAGGGGTCATCTATCAGAGCGGACAGTTCTCGCCGGTAGCCAGTGGCCGTTTCGCAGTAGTGCTTTCATCCGGGGCAGATGCGTCCTGTGTGCAGGCTGCCACAGAAGTCTTAGCAGGCACAAGAACCTTAAACTGCTTATATTTCCGCAGAAACAACGGACTCATTAACGGAACTGTAATCGGAAACCATGTATTTTATTAAGGAAAGCTGAAAATCCGGCTCAATAAAGCAAGTTTCACTTGCAAAAATCCCCTTTCTATGATAACATCAGATTGTCGGGAAAGAGCCGGAAAGGCTTTCTTTTATTTTTTTTACAAAAGATTGTTAAAAAAATAACAATAGTAAAAGGCAAATTTAATTCAGAAGGAGACGAGAAAATGGCACAGAAAGTAGTTTTAGCAGGCGCATGTCGTACCGCAATCGGTAAAATGGGAGGAGCTTTAAGCAATACTCCAGCCGCAGATTTAGGCGCAATCGTAATCAAAGAAGCATTAAACAGAGCTGGTGTTAAACCAGAACAGGTTGATGAAGTAATGATGGGATGTGTAATCCAGGCAGCACAGGGACAGAACGTTGCACGTCAGGCTTCTATCAAAGCAGGTTTACCAATCGAGGTTCCTGCATTTACATTAAACGTAGTTTGTGGTTCTGGTTTGAAATGTGTAAACGAAGCTGCAAACATGATTATGGCTGGTCAGGCAGACATCGTTGTTGCAGGTGGTATGGAGAACATGTCTATGGCACCTTACGCTATGACAAAAGCTCGTTTTGGATATCGTATGAACAATGCAACAATTATCGATACCATGGTAAATGATGCATTAACAGACGCATTTAATCATTATCATATGATGATTACAGCAGAGAACGTATGTGACAAATACGGAATTACCCGTGAAGAGTTAGACGAGTTCTCAGCAAACAGCCAGCAGAAATGTGAAAAAGCAATTGCTGAAGGCAGATTCAAAGACGAAATCGTTCCTGTACCTGTTAAGGTTAAGAAAGAAACTGTTATGTTTGACACAGATGAGGGACCACGTCCAGGCACAACTGCTGAGTCATTAAGCAAATTAAGATGCTGCTCTGGTAAAGAGGGCGGACTTGTTACTGCAGGTAACGCTTCCGGTATCAACGATGGTGCAGCAGCAATCGTTGTTATGAGCGAAGAAAAAGCAAAAGAGCTTGGTGTTAAACCAATGGCTACATGGGTTGCAGGAGCACTTGGCGGAGTTGAGCCGGAAATCATGGGTGTTGGACCTGTTGCTTCTACAAAGAAAGTTCTTGCAAGAACCGGAATGTCTATCGATGATTTCGACTTAATCGAGGCAAACGAAGCATTCGCTGCTCAGTCAATCGCAGTTGCAAGAGATCTTGGATTCGATATGTCTAAGGTAAACGTAAACGGTGGTGCAATCGCACTTGGACATCCTGTTGGAGCATCTGGATGCCGTATCTTAGTTACATTGCTTCATGAGATGCAGAAGAGAGATGCTAAGAAAGGTCTTGCTACTCTGTGTATCGGTGGTGGAATGGGCTGCTCAACAATCGTTGAGAGAGACTAATTCACTCTTTCTGAATAAGTAAATATACCCGGGAAGTGCAAAACGCTTCTCGGGTCTTGCGTTGCAAGTTATAACCCAGAAGGCTTTCGTTTTCGGGTAAATATAATACATAAATTTTTAAGGAGGACTAACATGAAAGTTGGCGTTATTGGTGCAGGTACCATGGGACAGGGCATTGCAAAAGCATTTGCTCAGGTAGAAGGATATGAAGTAGCTCTTTGCGACATCAAGCAGGAATGGGCTGATGGCGGAAAAGAGAAAATCGCAAAAGGATATGCAAGACTGGTAGAAAAAGGAAAAATGACACAGGAAACTGTTGACGGAATCCTTGCTAAAATCACACCAGGTTTAAAAGAGAATCTTTGCGCAGACTGCGATTTAATCGTAGAAGCAGCATTCGAAGATATGGGCGTTAAGAAGACAACATTCCAGGAGCTTGATAAGATTGCGAAACCAGAATGTATCTTTGCTTCTAATACATCCAGTCTTTCTATTACAGAAATCGGAAATGGTCTTACCCGTCCAATGGTAGGTATGCATTTCTTCAACCCGGCAGACAGAATGAAATTAATCGAAGTTATTGCTGGTGTAAATACTCCTGCTGAAACAGTAGAAGCTATTAAGAAAATCTCTGTAGAAATCGGAAAAACTCCGGTACAGGTAAATGAAGCTGCAGGTTTCGTAGTAAACCGTATCTTAATCCCAATGATTAACGAAGCTGCATTTATCAAAATGGAAGGTGTATCTGATATCGCAGGTATCGACGCAGCTATGAAGCTTGGCGCAAATCATCCAATGGGACCTCTTGAGTTAGGTGACTTCATTGGTCTTGATATCTGCCTTGCAATCATGGATGTACTTTACAACGAGACAGGCGACAGCAAATATCGTGCATGTCCATTAATCCGTAAAATGGTTCGTGGTGGTAACCTCGGCGCTAAGAGCGGAAAAGGATTCTATGTATACAACGCTGACCGTACAAAGACCCCGGTTGACGCTCAGTAAAATAAAATTTATGGAGGATTTCAGAACATGGATTTCAGTTTAGATAAGAAACATGAAATGGCGAGAACTCTGTTCAGAGATTTCGCAGAAAACGAAGTAAAACCTCTGGCTCAGGAAGTTGACGAGACAGAAGTATTCCCACAGGGAACAGTTGATAAAATGGCAAAATTTGGTTTCATGGGAATTCCGGTACCAAAGGAGTACGGCGGACAGGGATGTGACCCATTAACCTATGTTATGTGTGTAGAAGAGTTATCTAAAGTTTGTGGTACAACAGGTGTTATCGTATCTGCACATACTTCTCTTTGTATCGACCCAATTATGACTTACGGTACAGAAGAGCAGAAACAGAAATATGTAAAACCACTTGCAACAGGTGAGAAGCTTGGTGCATTCGCATTAACAGAGCCGGGTGCTGGTACAGATGCTCAGGGAGCACAGACCAAGGCTGTATTAGATGGTGATGAGTGGGTATTAAACGGATCTAAATGCTTTATCACAAACGGTAAAGTCGCAGACGTTTATATCGTAATCGCAATCACAAGTGTTACCGAAGATAAGAGAGGAAGAAAGAAGAAGAACTTCTCTGCATTCATCGTGGACAAGGGAGCTCCTGGATTCTCCTTCGGAACAAAAGAAAAGAAAATGGGTATCCGTGGATCATCTACATACGAGTTAATCTTCGAAGACTGCAGAATTCCAAAGGAAAATCTGTTAGGACCAGAAGGAAAAGGATTCCCAATCGCTATGCATACTCTGGATGGCGGACGTATCGGTATCGCAGCTCAGGCACTTGGTATTGCAGAAGGTGCATTAGACAGAGCAGTTGCATACACCAAAGAAAGAAAACAGTTTGGTCGTTCTATCGCTCAGCAGCAGAATACCCAGTTCAAGCTTGCTGATATGGCAACCAGAATTGAAGCAGCTCAGATGCTGGTTTACAAAGCTGCTATGGCTAAAGCAACACAGAAGGTATATTCTGTAGAAGCAGCAAAAGCAAAATTATTCGCAGCAGAAACCGCAATGGCAGTTACTACAGAAGTAGTTCAGTTATTCGGTGGATACGGATACATCAGAGAATACGATGTAGAGCGTATGATGCGTGATGCTAAGATTACAGAGATCTACGAAGGAACAAGCGAAGTTCAGAGAATGGTTATTTCTGGCGCATTATTAAAATAGTTTCTGACAGATCGGCGCAAAAGGATTTTAAACGAAAAATCATGGCGCACACAAATTAAAAATATAAGGAGTGAATATACCGTGAAAATAGTTGTATGTGTAAAACAGGTACCAGATACAAAAGGCGGAGTAAAATTTAATCCGGATGGTACTTTGGATAGAGCTGCAATGCTCACTATCATGAACCCAGATGACAAAGCAGGTCTGGAAGCAGCATTAAGATTAAAAGATCAGTACGGTGCAGAAGTTACTGTACTTACCATGGGACTTCCAAAGGCTGATGAAGTTCTTCGTGAAGCAATGGCAATGGGCGCTGACAAGGGAATCCTTGTAACAGACCGTGTATTAGGTGGTGCAGATACCTGGGCTACTTCTACTACAATTGCTGGTGCATTAAGAAACCTTGACTATGATTTAATTATCACAGGTCGTCAGGCTATCGATGGAGATACCGCACAGGTTGGTCCTCAGATCGCAGAGCATCTTGGACTTCCGGTTATTTCCTATGCACAGGATATCAAAGTAGAAGGTGACAGCGTAATCGTTGAGCGTCAGTTTGAAGATGGATATCATGTATTAAAAGCAAAAATGCCTTGCTTGGTTACAGCATTATCTGAATTAAACGAGCCGCGTTACATGACTCCAGGCGGAATCTTCGATGCATTTGACAAAGAAGTAACTGTATGGGGCAGAGCTGACCTTAAAGACGTAGATGATTCTAACCTTGGTCTGAAAGGTTCACCGACCAAAATCGCAAAAGCATCTGACAAAGTTCGTAAAGGTGCAGGCGAGAAGGTTGCTCTCGATACCGACGAAGCAGTATCTTACTTAATTGGCAAATTCAAAGAGAAACATATCATCTAATAAAAATAAGGAAAAGTGGTGAATAAAATGGGTTTAGAAGAGTATAAAGGAGTATTTGTCTTTGCACAGCAGGTAGACAACACATTAAATGGTGTTGCTTTTGAGTTACTTGGAAAGGGCAAAGAACTTGCAAAAGATTTAAATACAGAAGTAACTGCAGTATTAATTGGTTCTGATGTGAAAGGTCTTGCAGATCAGCTTGCTGAGTACGGCGCTGATAAAGTTATCGTAGTAGATGATCCGGAACTGAAGAACTACAGAACAGAGCCATATGCACATGCATTAGCATCTGTAATCAACGAATTCAAACCAGAAGTTATGTTAGTTGGTGCAACAGCAATCGGTCGTGACCTTGGTCCTACTGTATCTGCAAGAGTTGCAACAGGTCTGACAGCTGACTGTACTGTTCTTGAGATTGGTGATTTCCCAATCAATCCGGTTGGAAACCAGGAGCAGAAACACAATCAGTTACTGATGACCCGTCCTGCATTCGGTGGAAATACCATCGCAACAATCGCTTGTCCGGATAACCGTCCTCAGATGGCTACTGTACGTCCAGGCGTTATGCAGAAAATTGCTCCAATCAAAGGTGCAAAAGCAGAAGTTATCGAGTTCAATCCAGGATTTACACCAAACAACAGATATGTTGAAATCATGGATATCGTAAAAGAAGTTAAGAATACAGCAAACATCATGGACGCTAAGATTTTAGTATCCGGTGGTCGTGGAGTTGGCTCTAAAGAAAACTTCAAACTGTTAGAGGACTTAGCAGAAGTTCTTGGTGGAACAGTAAGCTGCTCCCGTGCAGTTGTAGAGAATGGATGGCTTCCAGTTGACTTACAGGTAGGTCAGACAGGAAAGACAGTTCGTCCTCAGATTTACTTTGCAATCGGTATTTCCGGAGCAATCCAGCACGTAGCTGGTATGGAAGATTCTGATCTCATTATCGCAATCAACAAAGACGAAGATGCTCCAATCTTCGATGTTGCAGATTACGGTTTAGTAGGAGACTTAAACAAGATCGTTCCAGCTCTTACAAAAGCATTAAAAGAGGAAATGGCTGCAAAATAATCCGTTTACGGATGTAATATTTCATCTTGGATGAGTCGCATTTAAGATGAGTGATAAAAGGGTGTCATGCAAACCGGAAGATTTGTGTGATGCCCTTTTTTATGCACCTGGCGGGAAATTCGCAAAGTATGTTGCCTGTAGTTAAACTGCAGGTATTTTTTGGAATACAAACATTGTATACAGTGGAAAAAAGTGGTATTCTAAACAAGGTTTGCAGGAAACTGTTTTGGCAGTGTGGCAGACAAATAATATTGCGGCATCGGCAGACAGATGCAGAAAAGAGGAAGAGACTATGAATAGAAGTAGCAGAACAGTGAAACTCGTTGAGATGGCTCTGTTGGTTGCAATCATTCTGATTCTGGCTTTTACCCCACTTGGTTATATTAAGACACTTGGCCTGGAAATTACATTGATTGTAGTTCCAGTTACAATTGGTGCCATTATTTTAGGACCATTGGGTGGAGCAGTATTAGGAGCAGTATTTGGAATCACAAGTTTTATCCAGTGCTTTGGAATGAGTCCTTTTGGAGCAGTACTCCTTGGCATCAATCCATTCGGAACCTTCGTGGTATGTGTAGTATCAAGAATTCTGATGGGCTGGTTGACCGGACTTATCTATAAGGGATTATCCAAATTCCCAAAAATGAAGAACTGGAAGATTTTAATTGCCAACCTGGCAGGTCCAATCTTAAATACCTTTTTCTTCATGTCAACACTGGTAATCTTTTTCTTCAGCTCCGATTACATACAGTCACTGGCAGGCGGATTAAATCCATTCCGTTTTGTCATTGCCTTTGTAGGTGTCAACGGACTGGTCGAAGCAGCAGCCTGCTTCGTGGTAGGAAGTGCAATTACCAAGGCATTGCAGGTTGCAATGAAAAATAAATAAAAGAATATCTGTTTCGGATGAAAAGAAGAATGCTCTGTTTTCAAAATAGAAAACAGAGCATTTTTTCGAGTTGATAGACTTCCGTAAGAAGAAACTGGAGTTATAGGACAAAATGTGTTGATGAAAACCGCTTTC
>ULXS01002036.1_pt1 | contig 10501 bp, 10 predicted proteins | sample 1961421 | NCBI WGS metagenome assembly ULXS01 (sample SAMEA4835842, study PRJEB28245) | human gut metagenome | biome: gut microbiome; material: fecal sample | place: Denmark | collected 2008
CACCATTCTTATGATGAATACCGTAGATGGTCTGAATAGATTCCAGAATATAATCGATGGGGTTGCGTAGCGGGTCTTCGCCGGCTTCCAGTGCCAGACGTTTGTGTCCCATATCCTGCAAGGCAATCACTTCCCGGCGTATCTCTTCCTGTGATAATTTCTTGCGGGCGATAGTGCGGTTCTTTGCATGATAGGGGCAGTAAACGCATCCGTTCACACAATAATTGGAAAGGTATAATGGGGCGAACATTACGATGCGGTTGCCATATAGTTTTTGCTTAATATCTCGTGCCAGATGGAAGATACGTTCCGTCAGGTCGGGCTGGTCACATTCTAACAGTAGAGCGGCTTCACGATGGGACAAACCTTTGCATGAGGCTGCCTTTCTGAGCAGACTCTCAATGAGGGCGCGGTTGTCTTTATTGGCGCGGGCATAGTCCAGCGTATCCAGTATCTCCTGGTGATCGATGAACTCTTCTGCCTGTTTTGAACTTACATTATACATGGTGCTAAATTAAGTATTAATTTCAATTGAAATAGTCTCCTCTTTCTTTCGATATCCGGTATCCGATAACCGTCAGTTTTTCTTCTAATTGTTGTAAGCCTTCTGCGGCTTCGGCTCCCAAAGAGGCTTTGTTATCATAAAGTGAGTATTTGTTCCGTTGTTCCGGGGGAGAAAGGTTTGGCATTACTACGTTGGCTCCTGCCAGTATTCCGCGTTCCCGTCCATCCGGTGCAAGCGTTGCTAATGCTGTGGTAGAGGGTAATAATACCTTCGGATGCATTAACCGGAAGATAGAAAGAAGTTTCAGGGTCATTTCCATGCTTCCCGGCGGGCATGCTGCAAACGGGGTATCGTGGTGAGGAATAAAAGGACCGATTCCTATCATTTCAGGATGAAATCGCTCTATAAAAAGGAGGTCTTCCACCAGATGATCGGTGTTTTGTCCCGGACTGCCTACCATAATACCTGTTCCTGTCTGATATCCTATTTCTTTCAGCCATGCCAAACATTGCAGGCGTTGTCTGATAGACATCTTATCGGGGTGCAGATGATGGTAATGCTTTTCATTATGTGTTTCGTGGCGGAGCAAATATCGATTGGCACCCGCCTGGAAGAAACGCTCGTAAGTCTCACGGGACTTTTCGCCTAATGATAGTGTGATGGCGCAATCCGGAAACTCACGACGTATAGCCGTAACAGTTTCAAGGATAAAACCATCTTTTACGGAGGATGTTTCACCACCTTGCAAGACGAAAGTCCGGAAACCGAGGGTATATCCTTCACGACAGCATTCCAGAATATCCTCCCGGGTCAACTCATAACGGAGGACAGATTGATTTCCTTTCCGTATGCCGCAATAATAGCAATTGTTACGGCAGTGGTTGGTTATCTCAATCAATCCACGAATAAATACCCGATTGCCAAACTGCTCAAGTGACACCTCCCGTGCCTGCTCCTGCAGATACTTTAAAGTATCAGCGTCCTGGCAAAGGAGTAGTGCTTTATATTCTTCAGCACTTAGCGTCCGCTTGTTATGTAATTGATCAATCAAGTTCTTCATGCTATTTATTTTTCATTCGCAGATGATACGGATCACACGGATTTTTTCTCTCCGTGCTCTAGCGCTACGCTGGTTTCAATACGTCTTTTCCTGTTTTGCCAACTCTTGTACAAACTGACGTTTACCTGCGGCAATCTCATTGTGCGTACAAGGTCCGGTGATACAACCACCTTCACATGCCATCACTTCTATAAATTGCCCCGGTGCTTTGCCCGATTTGGCATACGCCCGCAATGAACCGATGGTTTTCTTATCCAGATTAGCTACTTGGATGGCATTGATTTTGTCAGCTTCTTCTTTCAGATAGGCTTTTACAGCTCCCATTACGCCACCAGCCTGGGCAAATCCATGTGCCTCGCGTACGGATGCGAACGACATGGTATAAGGCTGCGATTGCTCCAACTGAATATCCAGTCCGTCCAATACAGATGCCACTTCTTCGAAAGTCATAACAAAATCTACGGCTTCATCCCTCTGGGCCTCTTTACGTTTGGCTACGCACGGACCGATGAAAACTACTTTAGCATCCGGATGTTTCTCTTTAGCAATGCGTGCTGCATAATACATCGGTGAACCTGTACCTGAAACATAAGGTTTCATGCCCGGAATATGTTTGTTTACGAGTTCTATGTAGGAAGGACAACAGGAAGTAGTCATAAACTTCTGTCCTTCTTCCAACTTCTCTATCAATTCGTGTGCTTCGTTGCTGACCGTATCCATAGCTCCCTGAGCCACTTCGATGACATCAGTGAATCCCACAGCTTTGAGTGCGCCATATACCTGTTCAATAGTAGTCTTGAATTGTCCCAGGATAGACGGTGCTACAATGGCCACTATTTTTTCTCCTTTGCGTATCTTGTGCAGGATATCGAATACCTGTGACACTTCGAAAATTGCTCCGAACGGACAAGCGTTGAGACACTTTCCGCAATAGATACATTTACTTTCGTCAATGTGCTCGATACCTTTCTTATCCTTGCTGATGGCTTTCACCGGACAAGCCTCTTCGCAAGGTACCGGGATATAGACAATAGCATGATAGGGGCAGCTCTTGTGGCAAATACCACAACTGATGCATTCATCATGGTCTATCCATGCCTGTCCGCTTTCCTTTACATGGACAGCTTTCTTCGGACAGTTGGTCTGGCAGCTACGGGCGGTACATCCGCGGCAAAGGTTGGTGATTTCGTAATTGATTTGTACGCAGGCGGAACATGCTTCATCAATCACACACATGATGTTATCTTTCGGTGTTCCGTTTTCTGCACGGTCCAGTGCATGTGCTGCATACTCTGATAATGGGGTTAATTCATCTTTTTCATCTTCCATATCCAGTCCCAGCAACGGCAGTGATTTGTATTTCCACACGGCGCGTTCTTTATGTACGCAGCAGCGTCCTGCATGTTTTGACCTTCTCGGACTCAATTCAATGGGAAGACGGTCTATTTTCTCTACAAGTTCGTTATCCCTCCACAGTTTTACCAGCTCTGTCAGCAATCTGTGGCGGACAATCATAATGTTGTTGGTAAATGCCATAATATTTATTATCGGATTAGTTAGTCGGTAATTACGGTGCAAAGATAACGATTGTTTTTTCTTCTTTATTGTATTTTATAAATGTCTTTTGTATGATCTCGTTAATTAGTTTCTAACCACTTTTACTTTATCATATTCTGTTTTTAAGAAAATCTGTTTTAATGAATTGCTTTGATTATGTTCTTAACAATCGCCGGACCTTCATAGATGAAAGAGGAATAAATCTGTATCAGGTTGGCTCCTGCTGCCAGCATCTTCCTGGCATCTTCAGGAGTCATAACACCACCTGCACCTATAATCAACATACCTTTCTCGCTGTGGGAACGCAGGTATTTTACGGCTTCAATGGATTTTTCTCCAATCCCTTTTCCACTTACTCCACCTGCACCGATAGCTTCCAACTGAACGGGAGTGTAAGGGAGGAGATTCGAACGGTCCATTGTAGGGCCGGTAGCTATTACTCCTTGCAGTCTGTAGGTTTGGATACAATTGAGCACTGCGTCCAATCCTTCGGTAGTAATATCGGCAGGTACTTTCAGAAGTATAGGACGATAATTTTTCTGTTTATTTCGGAAAGTGGTGAGTGCTTCCAGGACTTTATGCATCGTAGTCACTTCTATGGAACCCCAGTTCAGTGTGAAGTAATCCGCCAGACTATACAGACCAGCATATATTCTTAAGAAATCGTTCACGGCTTCTTCTTTTTCTGATTGGGGATTCTTATTGATATTGATGCCGAGCAAATATGCATCGGTTTTGTTTTCTAAGTTACGTTTCACGACATCTAATCCGGGGTTGTTAAATCCTGTCCTTGAAATCAGTGAATCAGCTTTCGGCAGACGGAAAATGCGCGGCTTTGGATTGCCTGGCTGGCTGTCGGGTGTCACGGTTCCTACCTCGATAAAACCAAATCCGAAATCGGCAAGCTCGTTGAATACTTCTGCACCTTTATCAAATCCGGCAGAAAGTCCGACTCGGTTTTTAAAAACGAGCTGGTTCCAGATCAACTGTTTATCCGTAGCTTTGTAATAGTTGCGTATCCAGGAGCGCACGAATGGCAAATGGCCGTAGCATCGCAAAGCCGAAAGTAGGAGAGAGTGTACTCTCTCGGGGCTCAACAAAAAAAGTAACGGACGAATAATTTGCTTATACATGATATATTCTGTTTAATTCGTTACAAAACTATGCCATTCTGCCCGGATATCCTATTCATACTCTTTTATCAGACATAAAGAAAAGTTATATTCTGAATGGATAGGAATAGGGAACAAGAATGATAAGTAATCATCAAGTATAGATAGAAGAAAATAAAAGATGAAGAAGAGTTTGTCGTGCAGGATTAAAGAAGTGTGAATAATTCCTTTGGCAGGTTATAACTCCTATAAATCTTGTATCTTTGATATTAGTGTTCTATCTTTGTATAATAACCAAGCAATCATATCGAACAATGAGAGACTTTACTTATTATGCTCCTACGGAAGTAGTGTTTGGGGCAGCTTCGGAAGAGAAAACAGGAAAACTGGTGAAACAATATGGTGGAACGAATGTTCTGGTACATTATGGTGGACAGAGTGCTGAGCGCTCCGGCTTGCTCGACAAGATTTGCCGGGCATTGGAAGCAGAAGGTATCACCTATGTTAAATTAGGTGGGGTAGTGCCTAATCCCCGTTTGTCGATGGTGCACGAAGGTATTGAGCTGTGCCGGAAAGAGGGGATTGACTTTATTCTGGCTGTGGGCGGAGGTAGTGTCATCGATTCTGCGAAAGCCATTGCCTTTGGTGTGCTTTATGAAGGGGATGTCTGGGATTTCTATATGGGCGAGGCAAAAGCAAAAGCTTGTCTTCCGGTGGCTGCCGTACTGACAATTCCGGCGGCAGGCAGTGAAATGAGCAACAGTACCGTAATCACCAATGAAGATGGTGACTTGAAGAAAGGATATTCCAATGACTTATGCCGTTGCAAGTTTGCGGTGATGAATCCGGAACGTACCTTTACGTTGCCCAACTATCAGACAGCTTGCGGCGTGACGGACATCATGATGCACACGATGGAGCGTTACTTCTCTCACGATGATGACATGACTGTGACCGATGCTGTGGCCGAAGGCATTCTTCGCACCGTGAAGGACAGTGCTTTTGAAGTACTGAAAGCCCCGGAGAATTACGCTCACCGTGCGCAGATTATGTGGGCCGGCAGTTTGGCACACAATGACCTGACGGGATGCGGAACTACCGGAGATTGGGCTACACACCAACTTGAACATGAACTAAGCGCACTCTTTGATGTGGCTCATGGTGCAGGTCTGGCAGCTCTTTGGGGAAGTTGGGCGCGATATGTTTATAAAGAGAATGTGACACGCTTTGCACAATTTGCCGTAAATGTGATGGGAGTGACGAATGATTTCAAGTCGGCTGAACATACAGCTTTGGCGGGCATTGAAGCCATGGAGAATTTCTATCGTGCTATCGGAATGCCTGTCAGCATCTGCCAGTTGATAGGGCGGCAGGCTACGGATGAAGAAATCAGGATGATGGCGGATAAGTGCAGTTCCGGCGGAAAGGGAACGACAGGAAATTTGAAGATATTGTATCGTGAAGATATGGAAAACATCTATCGGATGGCAAATAGATAATATTTTCGCGGCACTTATTGTTTTTCAAATGAATTTTCGTTATCTTTAGGGGCATATATCAAATTGGGGGTAATAAAAAAGTCCTGACCCACAGGCAAAGAACATGAGAATACATTTTGAAATTAAAGAAAAACTGCCTGAAATTATTGAAGAAATCTTGCATGGTGAAAGATGGATTGCTTCTGTAAAGGAAGATATTTCAGGTCGGAAGTTGGTTGTTATTCGCGATCCGAGTTATGCCTCGGAAGCGACAGTAGAAATCTATGCTCGTGAAATAACTATCAAAACAGCATGGTCCAACTATACCTATCGCTTGTTTGTTCTGGGTAATAATGTCTGGTGTGAGTATAATGGGGCGTATCGCGGACTCTTGGAACAGAACTTATTACCATCCATCACTCCTAAAGAGAGTTTGTTGGAATCTGAAGTGTTATCCAGCTCTTTGTATGGTCAGGAGAAAAGGAAACTGAGGGAATATGCTGAAGACAATCTGAAATTGAAGAAGTTCCGGCGTGAGAACTTTAATGAAGACCGTACGGGGGTAGCTCCGTTCGATCATCCTAAGAGGGTGTATGATGAGTTCATTAAAGAAGATTATGTGGTTCCGTCGTCTAAAGAAGAATAGGGTGGCAATATGATAATAAGTGCCAGCCGCAGGACGGATATTCCTGCTTTCTATTCGGAATGGTTCTTCAACCGGATCAGTGAAAGATATGTCCTTGTACCGAATCCGTATAATCCAAATATGATTAGCAGGGTCAGTTTAGACCCTGCTGTCATTGATTGTGTAGTGTTTTGGACAAAGAATCCGGCTCCGATGATTGAGAAACTGGATAGGCTGGCTGACTATAAATATTATTTTCAGTTTACACTGAATCCCTACGGGACAGAATTGGAAAGCAAATTACCACCACTTGACAAGCGTATTGATACTTTTAAGCGTCTTGCCGATAAGATAGGAAAGGAAAAAGTGGTGTGGCGGTATGACCCTATCCTTACGAATGAACAGTATACAGTCGCTTTTCATCAGGATAAGTTTGCTGAAATGGCATCTGCTTTGCAAGGATATACGGAGAAATGTATGTTGGGTTTTATCGACCATTATCCGCATGTCCGTGCATCTCTTCGTGAATTTAATATAGAGACACTGGCAAAAGAAGATATAGAGGCGATGGCAGTCACCTTTAAGAAAACAGCAGATGAGTTATCGATGGAACTGGATACTTGCACCATTAAAGTAGATTTATCTCATATAGGCATTCCAAGTGGCTTGTGTGTGGACAACCGTCTGATTGAAAGAATCACAAGCTATCCCATTCTCTCCCGTAAAGACAAGAACCAACGGGACATCTGCCGTTGTGTGGAAAGCATTGATATTGGTACTTATGAAAGCTGTCTTAATGGGTGCATCTACTGTTATGCAATTAAAGGTAATTATAATACGGCGAAATTTAACCGTAGCAAGCACGACAAGAATTCTCCGATGCTGATTGGAGAAGTGGGGGAGGATGCCGTAATTGTTGAACGGGAAATGAGAAGTCTTCGCACTGACCAACTTTCTTTATTTTAAAACAACTGCATTTTTATTGTCTTCTGACTCTTTTCGAGAAAAAACTTATGTTCTCATGAAAACAATTATGAGTTTGATTGTTGTATAACGTCAGTTATTCATAATTTTGCATTTACTTAATTTATAGAAAAATGGGACAAGAAACGGAGCAAGAGCTATTGAAGAAGATGATTGGTTTCCAGCGGGAAGAAATCACATCGAGCATCATATATAAGAAGCTGGCAGCTATTGAAAAAGATTCGGAAAACCGGAAAATCCTGCAACGTATTTCAGAAGATGAAAGCAGGCACTATGCTACGTTGCGCAGTTACACCCATCGGGAAGTGGCGCCCAATCGTTGGGAAATCTTTTTTTATGTATGGCTGGTACGCCTGTTAGGTATTACATTCGCCGTCCGGCGGTTGGAGCTGGGAGAGAAAGAAACAACGAGCGTCTATTCTCAGTATCCTGATATGGAACATTTTGCTGAGATGGCGCAAGACGAACAGCATCATGAAGAAAAACTCATAGGAATGATTAGCGAGGAACGCTTGGAATATATGGGGTCGGTGGTGCTTGGCTTGAATGACGCATTAGTGGAATTTACGGGAGCATTGGCAGGTTTTACGCTGGCACTGAATGATACGAAACTGATAGCTTTGACCGGAAGTATTACAGGTATTGCAGCAGCACTTTCTATGGCTTCTTCCGAGTATCTTTCTACAAAATCGGAAAAGACACGAAACAAGCGTCCGGTTAAGGCGGCTATTTATACCGGTATTGCTTATATCATTACCGTGGTAGCTTTGGTGGGGCCATTTATTCTTTTGTCGAGCCCTGTCATGGCGTTATGCATTATGCTTCTGATGGCATTGCTTATTATTGCTTTCTTCAATTATTATTATGCCATAGCCCGGAATGAGAGCTTCAAGCGCCGCTTCTCGGAAATGGCAATACTGAGTTTCTCAGTAGCCGGAATAAGTTTTCTGATAGGCTATTTATTGAAGACAGTGACAGGGATAGAAGCTTAAAGAAAGGTTCTCGGCGTATGATTATAAAAAAATCCCTGAGGTGTTAAACTTCAGGGATTTTCTGTTATTGTCAATTGATGAAAATAAACTGAAACTATATTTTCGAACTGTGCAACTTCTTATAAAGCTCTACACGTTCGGCTATTTCAGCCTGAGATAGATGAGCCGGAAGCTCAATCGTGGTCCGTGGAGTGATAGCTACAAGAATTACTTCTCCCACTTTTTTCTTATGCTCTTTGATAGCATTCTCTGTTAATTGATTGGAAGACCCTGTATCCGGTCGGATAATACTCTTTTTCATCATATCGAATTGTTTTTTTAAGTTTTCATTTTTGCTGGAACTAATTGGCAGGTTGCCAGAAGAAATTCAGTGTTCAATGTACTTATCACCTCTTTCACACTGCGTATTTTGTCGGAAAGGAAAGCGTTGCTGCCTGCAAATGCATATCCTCTTTTCATATTGCCTTTGGCTGCATTATACAATGCCTTGATGATGCAATAAGGGCTTTTCTGATAGTCGCACGTCTTGATGCAATGGAATGAACAGCACTTGGGCTTTTCCTGCCCTTTCTCCACATTGCGGATAAATTCTCCGTCGATGGCTCGTCCGGGCATACCTACAGGACTTTCGATGATGAGAACATCTTCGGGCTTGGAATGAATATAGACCTCTTTGAAAGTTTCCGAAGCATCACACTCTTGGGTAGTTACGAAAATACTTCCCATCTGTACGGCCGAGGCTCCCAGTTGCATGAACCGTGCAATGTCTTCACCTGTGGAGATTCCACCTGCGGCAATTACGGGGATGTCTTTTCTTTCCTTGTAGTTTGTAGCAATCGCCACTACTTCGGGGATTAGGGTTTCCAGAGCGTATTTTGCATCTTGCAACTGCTCCTTCTTGAATCCCAGATGTCCTCCGGCTTTGGGACCTTCTACTACTATGGCATCAGGCAGATAATTATAATTCTTCTCCCATTTGTCACATATTATTTTTGCAGCTCTTGAAGAAGATACGATGGGTACCAACTTCGTTTTGCTTTCCGGCGTCAGGTATAAAGGTAAATCGAGAGGAAGTCCTGCGCCGGCAAAGACTACGTCGATTTTTTCGCTTATGGCAGTGCGGACCATTTCTGCATAATTGGAAAGGGCCACCATGATGTTCACTCCGATGATTCCTTTCGTTTTTTGGCGGGCTTTGTGAATTTCTTCTTTGAGTCCGCAAATGCATTTTTCGGTATAGTCGCCTTTGCCTTTGGGGTATAGCAGACCTAAGCCTGCACATGAAATAACACCTATGCCGCCTTCATTGGCAACGGCTGATGCTAAGCCGGATAATGAAATTCCGACTCCCATTCCACCTTGTATAATAGGTGTTTTTATCTCTATATTTCCAATAAAAAATGGTTTCATAAAACTGATATTGTAACAAGACTGTAAGCGGATAAATATACTTCTGGTATTCTATTCGTTTAGCAATGTTCTTTTCTTTGTATTGTTGTTTTTGATTAATAAAAAACAAGAACAGAAGATGATATCTCCTGTTCTTGTTTGTAGGGTAGACATTAATAACGTCTGGAATTATATCCGTTGTTGCGGGGTCTTTCTTCGCGAGGGCGTGCAACGCTTACTGAAATCGTTTTTCGGTCGTATTCTGCTCCGTTAAGTTCGTCAATTGCTTTTTGTCCTTCTGCATCGTCGGTCATTTCTACAAAACCGAATCCTCTGGATCTGCCTGTTTCTCTGTCCATAATAACTTTAGCTGAAGAGGTTTCTCCATACGCTGTGAATAATTCGTTCAAGTCGGCATCATTTGTGCCATAGCTTAAACCTGAAATGTAAATGTTCATTTGAAATTTTAATTAAATAAATACTAATGTAAGAGTGAGGGGATAATTAAAGGAGAGGTCTGCTTAATAAAGGATAAAAAGAAGAACTATACGATAACGATTCGTAACTCAAACTGCGACAAAGGTAATACAATAGTTGGGAACGGCAACTTTTAATTCATGATTTATTAATAAAAAAGCGATAATTGTTTTTTATTAGCATTAGGAGAATCTGACAGATCACGTCTTTCTCTGAAAGGCGAAAACCTTTTCTTTTCCAGGGCTACACCCTTTATCCCAAAAGGTGTAGCCATCCGGGATAAAGGGTGTAGCCTAGTCGTGGTCGGAATATTCTTCATGGC
>ULXS01061894.1_pt1 | contig 10488 bp, 10 predicted proteins | sample 1961421 | NCBI WGS metagenome assembly ULXS01 (sample SAMEA4835842, study PRJEB28245) | human gut metagenome | biome: gut microbiome; material: fecal sample | place: Denmark | collected 2008
GCAATACGAGCTAACATACCCTGTTTTTATTATAAATATAGGTTCAAACCCTAACGATAAACCCTAAAACCAGACCCTACTGAAAGACTCTACTGAAGAACCCTAACGAAAGACCCTAAAAAGTAAAGACCCTAAAAAACTTTGAATACCCCACTTTTCATCAGAGTAGTGCAGTCTTTTTGAACTCATAGTAATTCACTCCTAAAGCTTATTCAGAGTGAATTCAACCGGAATCAATCACAGTTAGAGCAAACGGCTCCAACTACAAATACAGCTGATTCAGAGAGATACTCACTCCTGAAGAGATTATCTCATGAAATGTTGGTGGCGACAAACCGTGCGATTATACATCGCTTACAATTGATAGGAGATTGACTTCAGTACTCAAAGTGCTATAATATTAATATAAGCAATTATATATTAAGAAGGAATTTAGTGTTAAGATGAGGAGGTCAAGATATGGCAGAGTTAGCAGTTGAGAGAGTTATTGATAGTGCACATGGTCGAAAAATACATGGACATAGTTTTAAGGTAAATGTTACCTTTGCGGGAACTGTTGAGAATGATATGGTGTCAGGGATTGATTTTCACGATGCAATAGATAAAGTAAATGCGGTACTGGATACAATAGATAAAAAATATTTGAATGATATAGAGGGAATGGGGCGAGCAACAGTTGAAAATATAGCTGTATATATTATTAGACATTTGAAAGGAATAGAGGGGTTATATGCAGTTACAGTTTGGGAAGGTTTAGATAGATATGCAAAAATATTTGCTAATGAAGTTGATTAAAAATAGGAAGAAGGTATAATATGAGAATATTAGCAATTGGTAATATATTTGAGTCAAAATCATTTTTAGTAGATGAGTTTTGTGAAAAGGATAGTGAAGTTGTTGCTAATGATGTAACATCTCGTATTAGTGGAGCGGCTATTGTTGTATCAGCAATAGCCGCTTTTTTAAATTTAGAGCCATTTTTGTATTCAAAAGTAAAAGAAGAACATAGTATCAATGATATGTTAATGAAATTATCGAAAGTTGGAGTTAATACTAGATTGATTGATATCAATGATAAAGAAGCAAACATTTTACTAACCATTTACAATGCAGAGTTGGAACGCAAGTGCTACTCATATACTCCTAATGAAGTTTTAGCAGAAGATTTATTAAAAATAGATTTTTCGGAATTTGATGCAACTTTTTTTTGTTGCATACCATTTAAACAGATAAAATCAATTTTTGAAAAAAATACATCAATTAAAAAAAACAAAAGTATTATTTTGGCTAGTGGGTTAACCAGTCCTTATTTTGAAAAGAATAAATTGAAAGTAGATTCGGATTATATTTTTATGAATAGAGGCGAATTACTCAAAGTGTTTGAAAAACAATGGGATGGTAATCAAGGCATAGTTGATAATTGTTGTGATGAACTTGATATAGGAAATACTATTTTAGTTGTAACAATGGGGAAAGATGGTGTGCTTATTAAAGATCATGATGGAAAAATTACAGTACCAGTAGATAATAAGGTGAAAATTGTACATCCAGGTGGTGCAGGTGATGCTTTTTCAGTAGGCTTCATAAAAGGTATATTGTATGGAAGCAATTATGAAGAATGCTGTAGAGAAGGTCATATGTGTGCAAAAAAGATGCTGTCAGTTAGAAGTGCAGAAGAATTGTTAGAGAGAATGATATAGGATAAGGAGGGGACATAATGGAAAAGGATATTATTAGCAAAATAGAAAGTAGTATTGAAAGATCCATGTATATTATTGAAACTGTATGTCCTTGTAATAATGTTTGTTTAGGGATTAAAGCTAGGGATACATATCATAAGGGAGACAGTCCGGCTTTTTCTATGTTCACAGCTTGTGAGATGCTTTGGGCAATAACATCTTCCGGAATATATTCCAAAACGCATTATTTAACTGTTGAATTGTTGACAGCAATAAATACTGAAATAGGTAATAATCATTTTGAACAGCAAGATAGAGTGTTTGAAAAAGCATTTGTTTTACTTGCTATGACTTGTGCTGGCCAACCAATAGCAGCTCCTGGATATATTGATATAGTAAGACGAATTTTAGAAGAACAAAGAGATAGTGGTGCATGGGGAACATATAAAGAAGGTATAGATGATTTGCGTGCTACAGCATTGTGCGTTATAGCCCTCATAGAATGTGGTTTTTATGTTGGGAAAACGGATATCGAGCCATTTATTCACATAGAGGATAAGGTAAAAAAGGCATGCAAATGGATTGTTCAACAATATGTAGAAGAAGGTTATTGTAAAAGAAAGATTATAAGTTTGGAAGAATATGGACAGTTCCAAGAATATACTTATGGAGTTGAGTTGACGGCATGGACATCATATGCATTAATTTATGCACTTGAAAACTATAACTTTGAAAAAACAGATAAGGAAAAAATACTTAAGAAAGTTAGAAAGTCAATATATTGGATGTTGACATTAGATGGTGGTCAAGTTGCAAAAGTTCCAGAGATTGAAATGGAGTTATATAAGAAAGGAGATGAGTTAAAAAATCATGAGTATGGTGGCGGTAGTTTGGAAATAATGATATTGACATTAATTAAATATAGATGTTCAGATATATATGAATACATGAAAGGGATAGATGAGTGCATATCTAAGTCTATATTACGACTGTTGGAAAATGAAAAAGAAGGAAAATGGTATGATAAAAATTCAGACAGTTATAGCAGGATATGGCCGGTTTCGTATGCAATAAAAACTTTGACATCATATCAGGATTTTGTATTGGATAAATGTAAATTTAAGAATGAGTTAAAAAAGAACATTAAATTAACAATTTCATTGATTGCAACAAAATTACATAAATATGTGTTTAATTGGCCTTTGATTATTCTGTATTTTATTGTAGGAGCTGTTGGATTATATTTTCATGAATTTATTAAGGAACGAGTTGAATTTATAAATTCAACATTGGTAGGGTACTTAGGTCTTTTATTATCTGCAATAGGTATTTTACTTTCAATTTACTATGGGAGGAAGAACAAATTATTAATAATCTGATGAAAATTTTTAATCAAAATTGGAAATTTAGAGAAACGATGCCAATGGATTTTTTGGTTGAGGATGCAGGGGACTGTTACCGTTTGATAATAAAAAACATGTGTGCATGGTACTGTCGTGGTGGTGGGTGTACAATGTGCAATTATTCAGATAGAACGGGATTCAAGGCTACTGAGGTAATTACAGATAATGAAGATATAATAATAGAAAATTTAGTAAATTTAAATAAAAATCATGAGAAACTCAAGCTGTATATCAATGGTTCTTTTTTTAATGAAGATGAATTGAATTTTAATGTTGCAATTAATTTTATTAGTAAAATCAAAATGAAATTAGGAATTAAAAAGATTTGTGTGGAATCAAGACCAGAGTTTGTAAACTTTGATAAATTAAAAAACTATATTGTAAAGACTAATTTAGAATTTGAAGTATGTTTTGGAATAGAGTCTACAAATGACATTGTGAGAAATACGTGTTTAAATAAAGGAATAAATATAGAAGATTTCTATTCTTTAGTAAACCAGTTGGAAAAATTGTGTAGTATAAAAGTATATTTACTTATAAAGCCTCCGTTTTTGTCTGAAAAGCAAGCGATTGATGATGTTGTAAATTCTGTAAACGAATTGGTTGGTAAAGGTATTAAAAACATTAGTTATACACCGATTGCAGTGCAAAATAACACTATTTTGGAATTTTTACTGCAAGAAAAAATGTATAGACCTGTATGGATATGGAGTTTAATTGAAATTAATACAAGGTTAAAAAGTATAAGAGAAAAAAACCCACAAATTCATTTATCGGGATTAGACTACTTTCCACAGCCAATAATCTCAGCATATAATTGTGATAGATGTAGTAGAGATTTATTGGAGTTGCTGAAGATTAACAGGAACTTAATGTGGGAGGACATAGAGAGTTTTATAAATTGTGAATGTTATCAAAAATGGTATAATGAAATAAATGATAGTTCTTCTATAGAATCTGCAGAGAAACAGATTCAAATCGCAATAGATATGCTGAATAAAACTTTGGATAGAACAAAACAGATTAAGAACCGAACAGGGGCAACTGAAAATGTAGAATATTTAACGGATATTGCCAAAACAATGCCAATTTATAATATTGCGTTGGATTATGTGGGGATAGAGAATTTGAGAATACCAACTCGCATAAAAGGATATGCTGACTCTGTGGCTACATGTAGTTCATCTATAGAATTAGATGAATTTCATCGTGGAATACATATGTCACGTTTAGTAGAACAGTTAAATTCTTTTGCAGGCACATTCCATGAAAATTTGTTAGATGATATGGAGAATTTAGTAAGATTTAATGGTGGTATAAATAGTGAATTAAAAATAGAATGCACTTTGCTGAAAAAGATAAAGACACCAAGGACAAATAAAAATACTTTTGCAGATGTGACCTTAAATATTGCTGTACAATTAAATAAGAGGAATATTTTTAAGAATGTTGAAATTTCGGTTCCGTTTATAAATGCATGTCCGTGTACTTTAATAACCGCAAAAGAATTGTTTAATGGTTCTTTTACGCATACACAAAAAGGAACTATTAAAATAACATTTTGTAATGTCTCAATATCTTTTGAAGAAATGCTTGCATTTGCAGAAAGTTATATTAGTATTTTTGATATGCTAAAAAGGGAAGATGAGATTTATGTTGTGAAGACGGCATTTGATAGTGCTGCTTTTTGTGAAGATATTTGTAGGGAAATAAGCAAGGAATCATTTACAAGATTTCGTGGAAAAGGAGGAACGATAAAAGTAAAGGTGGTAACAGATGAGAGTATTCATCCCCATAGAGCATTTGCAAAAAAGGAAATATTATTATAAAAATTTGTGGTCGGGAATGAAGATAGGATAAATTTTTACCTTGAGTCGCTCTTTTTTATAAAGTATGCTGTTTAGCAGGCTCCGAAAGGGAGCATTTTATATCATTTTTAATCCAAGGCTTAACGGAAAGCTGCAAATAGCGCATCTCATCGGTCGGTTTTGCGGAGCAAAACGGTCGCGATGCGTAGCGAGCGGTCGGACGTAGTCCGCTTTTAATTGATAAAACTATCCTTCATAATCTTTATGAAGGACATCAGAAAGATATCCGAGATAAGCACGAATGTATAATGTTGTTTTGTGGTGATTCAACAATAAAACATAAAAGAAAAAACGCTACCTTTTTTTGAGAAAACTAGAAGGTAGAAAGAAATGTATCAGAAACTACGCTAGCCATCGCGCCAGCGATTTGGTATAATAAGTAAAAGACTGACAGGAGAAGATAAAAATGCATAGTTTAAAAAAAAGCACAGACGAACGAAATAATGCGATTGATATCCTGAAAATACTCAGTATGGTAATGGTGGTTCTGTTACATTTACGACAATATGGTATTTATAAGGCAGAAGTAGAGCTACATACTCCTATTTATTGGATGGCATTGTTAGTGCGTAGTTTTAGTGTTGTTGCTGTAAATTGCTTTGTCTTGATTTCGGGATATTTTCTATGTGATCAAGTAGTTAAAAAGAGAAAACTATTGAGTCAGTGGATTCAGGTGGAGATGTACTCCGTAGGTATATATCTGGTTTTGTGCATTATTCCCAAAGCAGAAGTAGCTTTTAGTGCGAAAACGTTAGTTCGTCAAATGTTACCTATATTAACAAATCAATATTGGTTTTTTACATGTTATATACTACTGATGTTGCTTGTTCCCTTTTTGAATAAGTTTATAAATGCCTTAAGTCAGGCAGAATTTCAAAAATGTCTGGCTTTGTTGCTGGTGCTATTTTCGGTAATACCAACTATTAACGTATTTGGCGATTCGTTTGGTATAAATGGTGGATATAGTTTATTGTGGTTCATTGTTCTTTACTGCATTGCTGCATATGTGAGGCGGTATCCGCTCAAAAATAGGAAATATGGTTTGGGATATCTTCTATGTTGCATGGCACTTGTTGTAATTAATGGATTATGTGACTATTTTGCTGTAAAGATTCCTGCTATAAATGTTTTACCAAACCTGGCATTTACATATAATTCTGTTTTTGTGTTATTTGCTTCTGTTTGCCTGTTTGAAAAAGCAGTACAGACCCGGTGGCATATAACAAATAAAACTGTAGGAAAGATGATATCGCGAATAGCAAGGTTGTCGTTTGGTGTTTATTTATTGCACGAAAATTCGCAAATTCGAGATATTCTGTGGGACAAGTGGATAAGACTCTCAGAATATACAAATGACTTTAGTATATTTATTATAAGAGCCATAGGAGCAGTTTGCGTGATTTTTATGGCAGGAATATTGCTTGAGTGGATTCGAGAAGTGGGGATTAGTAAAGTTTTTGTAGAATACAAGGTAAAGAAAAGAGAAGAAAATGGAACTGACAAGAAAAGATATTAAAATGACACAGGGACTCGCAATTCTCACGATGGTTTCACTGCATTTGTTTTGCAGATTAGGAACCGATGTGTATGGAACCCCATTGCTTTGGCTGAATTCCACAACGCCAGCAGTGTACATATTGGGTTGGTTGTCAGAAATTTGTATCCCGCTTTACTCTATTTGTAGTGGATATGCACATTATAAATTGGGGGGGAGAGTGATGGATTAAGCAAGAAACGAATTTGCAATAGGATAATAAAATTTTTAATAAACTTCTGGATTGTTTGTATTCTGTTTGCAGTTATAGGAGTTGTTGCAGGAACGGATCAGAGGGTACCAGGTTCCTGGAAAGAATTTTTTGGAAACATGTTCTTTATTAGTACATCATATAATGGGGCATGGTGGTACGTGGATACCTATTTGATTCTTGTTATGCTATCACCTATATTGTATAAGATAACAAAAAAAGTGAATAGTATTGGAATGTTTCTTTTTGTTTCGGGATTTTATCTGATAAAATATGTATTAAATCATTTTGGATATGGATTATCAAGCGAAAATCAAATATCAGACTGGATGATCATGCAATACAATAATCTGACAGGATCAGTCCTTACTTGTTATATTTTTGGTATGCTTTGTGCAAAGATGCAGCTATTTACAAAAGTAAAAGAAAGTTCCTTTATACAAAAAGGGAAAAATCCAGTGGTCCTATTTGTGATGTTGACGATAAGTATTATAACTTATTGTTTGCAAAAGGCATTTATCATGCCATTTTATGGACTAGCCGTTTTTGTTTTATTTAATCTGTGGGAAAAAGGGAAAATAGCAGAAAAAATATGGTTATTTCTAGGAAAACACTCAACTAATATTTGGTTGACACATATGTTTTTCTACTTATATATATTTATTGGAGCAATACAGAGATTGCAGTATCCAGTGCTGATGTTTGGGGGAATGATTGCAGTTTGTGTAGCAGTCTCTGTGGTAATACTGAAGCTGCATGAGATTATTTGCGATAGAAAAGGTAAGAACAGATCGTTTGCATGGAATTAGAGTATTGGCACTCACGATGAAAGGTGATGCGTGATGCTGTATCATAATACTTGACAATGTGCCTCACAGATTTATAATAAGAAGCGATAACAGCGGACTTTGGATGCAGGGGAAAATACCATAAATAGCAATGAGAAACAGGATGTTATGATCTACATAAGGTTTGTGCGCGGTCATTGGAAGATTTATATTGTCGCAGTATTACTGACGGTTGTTGTTTCGATGATATATGGTCTGTTTTTTAAGGAGAAAGCATATGAGAGCACAACGGTTCTTTATTACCCGGCTGCCACAAGCGAATTGGCGGAGTCCGTATCTGATCGGGATTTCATGGATGATGCAGCTGCAATCATAGGGCAGGAAATCATGCTGGAAAAAGTGGAGCAGGACGCAGTTGTTTTCTAATAAAGGTGAGGAATGTTGAATGATGCAGAGGTGGAAATGGAAAAACATATTGTTTATAGGGCTTATTTTGCTGGGAGTGCCTGGAATCAGTCTGTTTCGGTCAAAGTATAGCTTAGGCTTGTCGGAATATGAGATTTGCTCCAACCGGATTGTATCAGATATTCGCATAGTGCAGCTTACCGATCTCCACAACAGCACCTTTGGCGATAATAATGCGGATTTGATTGCGTTGGTGCAGGAGCAGAACCCGGATTTGATTTTGATTACCGGTGATCAGCTAAACTCCGGCGAAGAAAATACTTCCATTGCAACCGACTCAATCTCAGCGCTTTGCCAGATCGCTCCGGTCTATGTATCCCTTGGCAACCACGAGGTCGAATATCAGCAAAGCTATAACACGGACATCAAGGATCTCTATGAGTAGGCGGGAGCAACGGTTCTTGAGAGAGAGTATGTAGATATTGAGGTAAATGGCCAGCAGCTCCGCATCGGCGGTATCTATGGATATTGCCTGCCTGCGAGGTATTTGGAAACCAACGAAGCCAATCCGGAGGAGTGTGCTTTTCTCTCCGAATTTCAGGATACGGATCGCTATACGGTACTTTTGACACATATGCCGGTATGCTGGCTGATTAACGATGGAATCAACGAATGGGACATTGACTGTGTATTCTCTGGTCATGTCCACGGCGGAGAGGTGATACTTCCGTTTATCGGTGGGCTGTACGCACCGGACTTTGGATGGTTTCCCGGAAAGCTGGAGGGCGTTTATGCCTCGGATGATGGGACAAAGAATCTGGTGCTGTCGCGTGGATTGGGAACAACAGAAGTGATTCCGCGATTTAACAATATACCGGAAATAGTAGTGGTGGATTTGATGTAAAAATTGAAAATGTGTGGATTTTGATGAGGAAACTGTAAAAAAATGGCTTGTGAGCTAATATTGTAGTGAAATGTAAATTAGAGGAAGCAATCTTTGGGTGAGAACTCGGAGGTTGCTTCCTCTTTTTGTTGAGATAATTGCAGGCATTGGCAGTAGGATGGGGCTTCATTCCGGGCCCCCAGCCTGTCTCACGGAATGAAGTCCCTTACGCTGTGGCAAAAAAAGAGAAAAATATGATGACAAAGCACAGCCTCTATGTTTTCATAATTCTTTTAAGCATTTATTTTGTCACATTGCATATAATGTTATGAGCTGGAAAAGAGCTTGACATTTTGTGAAATGCCGAGTATTATATTAACCAGTGATCGTGTTGCAGATGCTTGCGGGGCCTGCAACCTGGGGAGAGCCTGCGGGGTCTCCTCATTTTTTTTAATGAGAAAAAGAGGTGAAAGTTGCATGGCTAAGGTATTTTTTAGTTATCAACAGCAGATTGAAAAACTTGTAAAAGAAAAAGATTTATTGATTGCTGATGAAGAATATGCAAAAGAGATGCTTAAGCGCTACAGCTATTATTCACTTATCAGCGGATATAAAGATATTTTTAAAAATACGACAACTAAGACGTATAAAAAAGGGACAAGATTTGAGGATATTGTAAACTTATATGAATTTGATGCATCATTACGAGAATTGTTCCTGAAATATCTTCTGAGAGTTGAATGGGAGATAAAGTCGCTTATATCCTATCATTTTTGTGAAAAATTTGGAGAGAATCAGGTTGCTTATCTAAATATCAATAATTATAATACATCCGGTAAAAACCGTACGGGAGTACAGAAACTGGTTAATGTTCTCAATAGATATACAAGCAGACCAACTGATTATAATTACATAAATCATGCACAGAATAAATATCACAATGTACCGTTATGGGTATTAGTGAATGCGTTGACTTTTGGAAATATGTCGAAGATGTATTTTTATCTTCCATTTGATATACAGACAAAGATTGCTAAAAATTATCCATTTGTTAATGAAATGCAGCTTGCAAAATTATTAGCAGTAACAGCCCAATTTAGAAATATTTGTGCACATGGTGAGCGTTTATATTCATATAAAACCAAAAATGCCATTCCAGATTTCCCCATTCATGATAAACTGGGAATTATAAAAAAAGGAAAGCAATATGAATGTGGAAAACATGATTTGTTTGCGGTCGTAATAGCGTTACGTTATTTACTGCCGAAGGATTTGTTTAAAAAATTTAAACAAGAATTGGCGAACTTATTATCTAAACATTTATCGGCAACATCTTGTTACACAGAAAAAGAATTTTTAAAGTATATGGGATTCCCGGAAAACTGGATAAAGATTACACGTTACAGAAAATTATAATGAAAAAGAGACACAAGAATCAATTCCGTAAAAGGAAGTTTGAAGTTGTGTCTCTTTTTTGCATATAGTTTTTATTTTGATTTTGGAAATTCCAGATTAAAAAAGGCAGATTGAGCATAAGAAATTTGAAGGTGACACCTGTATAAGAATAGCGCTTACCATATATGCAATTAAAATAATAAAGGATATATATGAAATGCATAAAAACAAATATTAGCAAATTGGTGAATATAAATAACAGGCTATATTTTTGAGCTGTTTTGGGGATTTTAGTGATTTCAGCTACTTTTTTCGGGGGGGG
>ULXS01061478.1_pt1 | contig 10434 bp, 11 predicted proteins | sample 1961421 | NCBI WGS metagenome assembly ULXS01 (sample SAMEA4835842, study PRJEB28245) | human gut metagenome | biome: gut microbiome; material: fecal sample | place: Denmark | collected 2008
CCGCCCCGTATCAGAGGGCCCCGCCCTAAAGGGGATTGTGCTGCCGGATCATATTGCATATCCGGTACGGGCGGGGATTAAATATTATATATTATAGAATTGGAAATATTCCTTCTGTACGTCATTCCCCTTATCGAACCAGCGGCAATCAGGATGTGTACGCCCACCCGCACGATGGGTTTTAATTCCGGTTCCGGTAATCATACACATGATATCATCCGGTCGATCTCCTTTATTGGAAGTTTTGGCACAGTAAGGTCCGCAACGTCCGCCGCCTTCATACCACTTTCTGGTTCTCCAGGATCCGCTTGAAGTCAGGTAAGGATAAGCCGTATCGGGACAATCGTCGCAATATCTGTACAGTCTGGCAAAACCGACCATGTAACGGGTGTTGCTCTGGAAAATAATCTTGCCGCTGGCATCACCGCCAAACATTGTACCTGAACTCATGTGCAAGTTATTCGACCGGTTATTGGCCCACTCGTACAAATAGTAGTTTGTATTATACAAGGTCAAACTGCTGTAATGACCGTTTGATATATAAGTCACGCCGGAGGCATTGGAGGTACCGTTGCAAGTTGTGCCGATACAAGTATTTGCAACGGTTGCTTCAGCGTTTTTCATAGCTGCAAGCCCCAGCACAGTCATTGTCGTCGGCTTAAACATGCCACGGGTACCGTCAGGTTGTTGCAAATCAAACAACACTTTTCTTTCAGCTGTATTATCAACGATAATATTTCCACCCGTATAATTATAACCGGTTGAAGTATACTGTCCCTTGATAGTAAGCTTTCCGCTGACGTTAACATTCATGGACGAATCCGAAGCCGCGTTATAATAGCTTCCTTTAGCCAACGTTGTCGTTCCGTTAAAAGTAACATTGCTTCCGCTGATACTGCAGTTATAACAATAGAACGTATCGGAACTCGAAGTGCTTGCGCTGCTGCCCGTAAACTTCAAGTTTACGCCATAAAAAACCGTAGAATCTCCGCTGCCGTCAAAACTGGAGTATCTCCAATTCAATATCGGCCGGGTATTGCAACGCGTCTGTATCATGCTGTCACTCACCCTCTGTCCGAAATCACCGCCACTATAATAAGTCTTACCGCGGTAAATATAAGTCGGACTAATTTCTTCGGTAATCACATAAGTACTGTGACTTGACGATGCCGACATAGATGCTTTATTCAAAATTTTGTAAGTCGTTTTGCGGCTTGGATAAGACGGATCATTAATCCAGGCCTTTACTGTTTCATCACAAGTCATCGGCGTACAATTTCCGCCATTGGCACCGGGTTTCCAACCATATTTACATTTTAAAATTTTCCATCTCTTAGTCGGCGCATTCGGACATTCCTCATACCCGACTCCCTTACCGCCGTCAACATTAGCCAGAGAGGTCGCCGGATAATTATCGCAGCGACGGCAGGCATGGAAATAATAAATACCACCCTGAATACAATGTCCCTGACTGTCATCAGCGCCAAAATCGCCGTTTTCCTCATTATCACATCCGGAACTTGTATAAGGATATTTGGTTCTGTCACAAATACAATACGGATAACGGGAAACACCGTCGCTGCCGCGACACATTTCTCCATTTGAAACACCGCCGTCATTGGCACAGTCTTCATCCGTATATGGATAAAGAGCTTCGTCGCATTTACATTCAGTATAATAAATTTCGGTCGTCGTTCCCCCGAGCGCCGTATTGAACCCCTCTACCTGAGCACAGGAAGCACCGGCGGCACGGCTGTTTATATTGAGATCACGACACGCTTGCGCCGTATACGGATACTTTTCCGGATCGCATTGACATTTAAACTTATTCACACACCTGTCTTTTACCAACAGAGGATAGACACAAGAATCATAAGCAAACTCCGCACCACAGCATTTAACATAGCCGGAGTTGTATGGACAATATTCAACAATACGTTTTGAAGGATCAGAAGTACACTCTGATCTCTTTACATATCCTTCCTGTGTACATAAATTTCCGTCTTCGGCCGGATCTTTATAGTGATCAAAACTGCCGCCGCCGGTACAATTTTCCTCGCCGACGAAGCAGACTTTGGCCGAAACCGGTGTTGCCGCAAGCGTGCATAAACACACGGCCAGCAGGCACAACCACATGGTTTTATATAATATTCTCATGACTTTTCCCCTTTTATCAAGACTGATTACTACAGGTGCTGTAAAGTATTGTACGTTATTTCGTTATAGATACTTTTATAGATTTCCCTTTGATTTTTGGGGTTGATTTTCGCTGCAATTTAACGTACCTTTTTTCGCAACAGTCCAAAAACGAAAAACAATACGCAAAATCAATAGAATAGAAAAAAACACATAAGTGTCCGGAAACACCGCACTCTTCTTCGGGACGAAACAAAAAACTTATTTTTATCAATAAGTTAGAAAGTTCCCGTTGTGACCGTCAAACGCGTTATTTTCAAAAAAACGCGTTTATTCCCGAATAACGGTAAAACTTCAGTTGAAAAACAAACCGAAGGTAGATAAGAAAACCGCTGCGGCAAACATCGGACGGCTTTTTCGCACAAACAAAAAACCGACCCGAAGGCCGGCGCGAAAAGTATAAAAAAAACATCCGGAATTTATCCGCAAAAATCAGATCAGCCCCATTTTCTGCGCGATGATCACCGCCTGAGTACGATTGGTTGCGCCGATCGCGCGCAAAAGGGCGTTGATATGCAGCTTGACGGTTGCCTCAGACACGCCCATTTCATAAGCGATCTGCTTGTTTGACATGCCTTTGGCAACCAGCCCCAGCACCTGCGACTGCCGGTTGGTCAGCATCTTGCCCTTGCCTTTGGCCGGCGTATCGTCCAGATTTTTGCCGAGCATCACCGGCGGAATATAGGTGCCGCCGTCCAAAATCAGTTTCAGCGCGTTGCTTAATATTTTGGTTTCCGCCCGCTTGGTAATATAGCCGCTGGCGCCTTTTTCCAGACTTTCCCTGATGTTATGCACGTTTTCGGAAGCGGAAATGACCACCAGTCTGGCGTCTCCGGCTTTGGCGCGGATGGCGTCAAACCCCTTTTCCCAAACCATATCCTGCATGTCAAGGTCTATAATGATCAGGTCGAACTTGTGCTCGGTGTCAAGAATTTTCAGCGCCTGGGCAAAATTTGAAGCCTGCAGTATCGTCGCCGACCCGTCCAGCTGCTCGATCAGCAGCCCCAGACCGTCCCGGAACAACGCATGTTCGTCTGCGATTAAAACTTTCATACAACTTTCTCCAACTGTATAGATTCGCCATCTTCGACCCGCACGGCAGCTGCCGCGGAGGTAAAACTTTAAGACAGCGTCAATTTAGCATCATATAATCAGTCGGATTTACATTTAAAGAGGAGCCGCGCGGTTTTTTAGTCAAGAATCTTATATTCGACCCCGGCTTCCTTAAACATCTGCTCGGAATAGACCAGCTTGTCACGCCAGCCGCCGGCCGGCGCGTTCGGATCTTCCGGCAGCCGGTTGGTCACCACCATCTTGATCCCGGCCTGGATGATCGCCCGCGCACAGTCGGTGCAGGGCGGATGGGTGGCATAAAGAACGCAGCCTTTAAGGGAAGTGCCGGTCAGACACGCGTTGTAAACCGCGTTTCTTTCCGCGTGTTCGAAAAAATCGTATTTGGTCGGGCGCTCCATCCGTTCCGGAATGTCGTCGTTGACGCCGCGCACCAGTCCGTTATAACCGGTGGCGCGGATTTCCCGATCCGGCCCGACCACGATCGCGCCGGTTTTGGTGTTGGGGTCCTTCGACCAGGTGGCGATCAGCCTCGCCACTTCCATAAAGCGGTAATGCCATTTTTCCGAAAACATCAGAACCTCCCTGTTGATAACCTTGTTTTTAAGTATTACCCGAGCGCCCCGCTTTTGCAATTATTTTTTAAGAATTCTGCAACGACTTCATGCACACACTTGACAAACAAACGAAAATAGTCAAAGTTAAAGGCAGTTTTGATAATTTAATTTAGGAGAAAAAAATGAGTGCAATTGTTGATATTCATGCCCGCGAGATTCTTGACTCCCGCGGCAATCCGACGGTTGAAGCGGAAGTTGTCCTGCAAAGCGGCGCTTTCGGCCGCGCGGCGGTTCCTTCCGGCGCGTCGACCGGCGTGCATGAAGCCGTAGAGCTCCGTGACGGCAACAAAAAACGCTACGGCGGAAAAGGCGTTCTGAAAGCGGTTGAAAACGTCAACGACAAAATTTACGACGCCCTGGCCGGCCTGGATGCCGAAGACCAGATCGAAATCGACCAGACCATGATCGACCTCGACGGCACCGAAAACAAAGGCAAACTCGGCGCCAACGCCATTTTGGCGGTATCCCTCGCCGTTGCCAAGGCTCAGGCCGAAGAAGCCGGGCTTCCGCTCTACCGTTACCTCGGCGGCACCATGGCCCGCACTCTGCCGGTTCCGATGATGAACATCGTCAACGGCGGCCAGCATGCCGACAACCCGATCGACATTCAGGAATTCATGATTATGCCGGTCGGCGCGGATTCGGTCAAGGAAGCGATCCGCTGGGGCGCGGAAATTTTCCACACTTTGAAAAAGAACCTGAAAGCAGCCGGCCACAACACCAACGTCGGTGACGAAGGCGGTTTTGCTCCCAATCTGAAATCGGCCGAAGAAGCTCTTACCTTCATCGTCGATTCGATCAAAGACGCCGGCTACAAACCGGGCGAAGACGTCGTTCTGGCGATTGACGCCGCTTCTTCCGAATTCTACAAAGACGGCAAATATGAAATGACCGGCGAAGGCAAATCCTACACCAGCGCCGAAATGGTTGAATTCTACAAAGGCCTGTGCGAAAAATTCCCGATTTTCTCAATTGAAGACGGCATGGCCGAAGATGACTGGGAAGGCTGGAAAATGCTGACCGACGCCATCGGCGACAAAGTTCAGCTGGTTGGCGACGACCTCTTCGTTACCAACCCGAAACGTCTGGCCATGGGTATTGAAAAAGGCGTTGCCAACTCGATTCTGGTCAAAGTCAACCAGATCGGCTCGCTGAGCGAAACCCTGAAAGCGGTTGACCTTGCCCAGCGCAACAAATACACCGCCGTTTTGTCCCACCGCTCGGGCGAAACCGAAGACACCACCATTGCCGACATTGCGGTTGCCACCAACTGCGGCCAGATCAAAACCGGCTCCATGTCGAGAACCGACCGCATGGCCAAATACAATCAGCTGATTCGTATTGAAGAAGAACTGGGCGACGTTGCCCTGTTCGCCGGCAAATCCATCCTGAAAAAGTAATTTTTTTAAGGGTTAATGCAAAAATCCCGCATCAAACGATGCGGGATTTTTTCTTGGCCCTTGTCAACGCCCGAAAAACAAAAAAAGCGGCCGGATTGCTCCGACACGCTTTTCTTTAAAATTTCTGTCTGCCGCGTCCGTTTTAAGGAAACTTCAGCAATACGCCGCCGTTTCCCGGCGATTCGCGCCAGGGTTTGCCGTTGCACAAACCGATAAGTTCAAAGCTGTCGCCCTGCCGGCACCAGAACGGCCGCGTTACCGGAACCGGTGACAGGCCGCCGGCTTGCAGCACGGCATTAAGCTTCGGCAGCAGCGAAACCGTCAGCATCAACTCGTCGTACGCCGGCAGCAGCTCTCCGCATTCGCGCGCATATTCCGCGGCACAAAGAGCATCGCAGCCGCACAACTGCATGTTGGTACTGAGCGTCAGCCCGTCTGCAATTCTGATCCCGGAAAGCTCGACGTCGCGGTAAAACCGTTTGTCCTCAAAACCTTCGTAAACATAAACGAATTCCCGCAGCGGCCGCAGCGGGGAAACCACCGGCGCATAGGGATGCCTTTCGTCAAACGATATCAGCCAACGGCCGAATTCCGACGGATCAATGCCGCGGGCAATGAGTTCCGCGTAAGCTTTTTCAAATTCAATAATATCCATAAGCAAAACATTTAAAAGTGATTTCGTTTATTTGCCGACCGCTGCCCGCGAAACATAAGAACTTCCTTTGTCCTGCACCAGCGTATAGCCGGAAGAAGCGTTAACGACAGGCGCATAAAACTTGTCGCCGCCCGCCGTCCAGTAAACCGTGCCCGCCAGCAGAAAATCGGCATTGACGCCGTTTTCGCGCAAAACTTCCACGGTCCGGTTGATTTTCTCCCGATGCGACACCCACAGTTCAAACTCTTTTTTCAAAGAAAGATAACCGTAGTGTCCGTCGGCAAAAGTCAGATTTTCACATTCCCGTTCTGCTCCGCGATACGACATGCGAATTTGATTTTTCAAACTCATCAGCGTATTTTCAACCACGATGGCAATAACTTTTTCGCCTTTCAGCAATTCGTTGGTCACCGTGCCGTTAAGATAAAGCAACGGACAGGATAATAAAATTTTTTCCATATAATTAAGCTTAATAATTGTTTCACATACCATGTACTTTGTCACCTTTTTGGACAAAAGTCAATTTTTTTCTAAAACCGTGCCGGCCGATGCGGGCACACGCCTCTCACATGCCAAAACAAAACATAAAACGTCTTGCGGACAAATACAAAGCGCAGCGGCAGGCACAATAAGCATCGGGATATTTCGGCCACGGAGCGGTCAACGTCAAATCCTGTTCTTTTGAGCCGGGAACGGAAACCAAAGCAGGCAATGTGCAGAAGTAAACTCGAAGATAACCGGCCGAATGACCTGCTCCAATATGCTTACAAAACATATACATTAACCGCAATTGTTTTCCGGCCGCCCCAAAACCGGCGCCGCACGGCGGATAATCCCCGCCCTGCCCCTGCTGTCAAAACGTTTCCGTCAATGCCTGCTTTCCTGCCTGATACTCCGACTCGTCGCGCAAACCGAAGCCGCTGTGGTCGACGCTGCAGCTGTCTGTTTTGTCTTCGCCGTTGGCACAACCGGGCGGGGACTTCTGCTTTGGATATATTTCCATCACCGTTCTTCTTTTTGCCCCTAACCTGTTACACAAGAAATACAACACCGGCGAAACACAACCGTTATTGGTTTTTACATTGGCAAGCCATTAAAATCAGCAGCAGAAATCCGTTTTTTTATCCATAAACGCTTAACACATCGCCAAAGACAGCCGTTGCCTGCGCAAATTTACACAGACAGTTAAAATCTTAACCGTTTAAACCGCCGCCGAACGCTTACCGTGGGCAAAAATCGTTGTTTCCGCCCTGCCGGGGTCTTGCGCCGCGGCGTTCCGTCTTTGCCGCCGCCGTTATGAACCGCGGCAAACCTTCTCTGCGCCTTTGGCCGCACCTTGTCCGCGTTCCCTTTTCCGGCCGGCAGCCTCTTCCTCCGTCTGCCCGTAACGGCAGCTTTGTTTTATTTCGTTGATCAGCTCACAGGCCAGTCTGGCAATTTTCGGATTGTCTACGGCATTGATCAGACGGATGTTTTCGTTGCTCAGCATCGGATCAACCGCCGGGAAAAAACTTCCCGCCATTTTCTGCACTTCCTCAACGGTATGAAAATTCATCAGCGGCGAATGATTGATCGCGTCTTCATCCATGCCCTGAAAGAAATATTCGACCGGCACCCTGAAAATGCGGGAAAAGTCCCACAACCGGGAAGCGCCGATCCAGGTGGCGCCGCGCTCATATTTCTGTATCTGCTGAAAAGTCAGCCCCAGCATGCCGGCCACCCGTCCCTGACTGTAATTCAACCGTTTTCGGCGGAGCAAAAGACGCATACCGACATGAACGTCAACCGGGTTGGGCTGTCCGTCGGCCAGCCGGCCGCGCGAGGCTTTTATGGATTTGACGGTTTTGGCGGAAGATTTTTGGGGAGATTTAAGCATAACTCTGTTTCCTGATAAAAATGAATGAAAAAAAAATCTCCTCCTTTCGGGTCCCCGAAAGAAGGAAGGAGTTTTCCATACTACATAGTCAGCAACACTTATTCGTCCTCAAAAGAAGCTCTTGCGAGTCCAATGAAGCTTATTTCGTTGTACTCCTTCCCTGCTTCCGAGGAAAAGAATTACAACGGGGTTGTGTGACCATTGTCATCACACTATGTGGGATGGAACTCCCGACAGTTTTATAATAATAAACGGTTTATGCTTAAAAAACCAAGTTAAGCATAAATCGGTTTTGGTTAATTTCCCCTTAAAAAACGCGGTGTTTTTTGATTAAAAAAAAATACCGCTTCCGGCAAGGCGGAGGAGCTTCGAATACACGACGAGGTGCAGCCGCTTATTTGGCCTGTCTGCGGGCGCACCGACGACCGGTATTACAAAAAAACTCCACCTTGGCAAAATGCTTTAAGGTGGAGGAGCTTCGAATACACACTAAGATGCAGCCACTTATTTGGCATGCCTTATTCGTGGCACTCCTCCTTGCAGAAGAGCGCCAACTTTCGCCACAAACACTTGGCTATGTTTCTTAGTGAGGGATTCGATTCCCCTGGGCTTGAATAATAACGCCGCTGAAAACAGCGACGGTATTTTTATAACACGTCCGCCGCCAAAATGCAACCGTTTATTGCACGTTTTCTTTATTTCTATCATTAGCGGGCAGCCGGCAAACGATGTTTTTCCCGTTCTCCCGAAGTCCAAGCGGCAAACGCCGCCGCGGATAAAAGGCTTTTTTCCCCAAAAAAAATACGAACCATCCGGAAAGATCCTCACAGATGTCTCCCGGTCAACCGATCCGTTACAAAACCGACATTTGCCTATTCCCGCTGACGTAATACGGCGTGATTCCGACAATCGGCCCCGGCTCGGCCGGGGGTTCTTCACACAGGCCTAAGAAGGCTCAGCCGCACCCAAATGACGTATCAGATTTCAACCAAACGCAGATTGTCTGACTCGCCATAAACGGCACAAAGTCCATAATCTGCCTTCCCGTCTTCTTTTAATTGCTTCCGTATATGCCCGGCTGTCTTTTGGGTATTCTTTCCGGTCGTATCAACAAGTATCCTTTGCGCCAGAATTCCCGGTTGCCATATCGAAATTTCGCATTTCCCCACCGTTCATATATCAGCAAACCGCTTTTACCTTTGAGATAATCTATGATTGAGCTTACGGAGCGTTTAGGCGGTATCTCCGGCAACATATGAATACGGTCCGAACAGACTTCTGCCTCCATTACCGGTATTTCTTTTTGTCTGTACAATTCCTTCAGTATTGAACCTGTTTGTCTGCCTCCGTAAAACGCTTTCCGGCGATATTTCGGCGCAAAGACAACATGGTATTTTCCGGTTCCATATTGTGTGCGTTATTATATGCATGTTCATAAAAAAACACCTTTGCTTTTTATCAGACAGTTGCCGGACCGTCGCTTTTGTTCCGACAAAGGATTTTTTCATACGCTAAGAACAAGGCGTAAAAAAATACAAGAGAAAGAGAAAAAGGAAGAAAAGAAAAAAGGGAGAAAAGGGGGAGAAGCAACGAAGAAAGTGGAAAAGAGGAAAAAGCAAAGAAAAAAAACGGAAAAGGGAAGCGGAAAAACGGAAAAGATGGAAATAACGGAAATAAGAAGAACAAAAAGAAAGAAAAGAGAAGCGGAAAAATGGGAAGGGCAAAACGGAAAAGAGGGAAAAAACGGGAAAAAGAAAAACAGAAAACGACAAAGAGCGAAACGGAATAAAGCCGCAAGCTCTTTATAATCACGCGCAGGGTTTTCTCGTTACAAAAAAAGATCCGGCAAAACCGGATCTTTTTTCCATTTAAGCCTGAAAACAATCAGGCGCGCAGTTTGCAAAGCAAGCCACCGGAAGTGTCCCATTCCTCGCAGCCGAGCATTTTGCATTTGCCGTCGGAAAGCGATACCGCTTCCATGTTCTTGTAGTTGCCGTCCCCTTCGTCAGCCGTCCAGATCAGACATTTGTGGTCGATTTGAACATGACTGCCGCATTTTTTCAGCATCATCCGCACTCCGCTCAGGCGGCTTTGGACGATTTTGGCTTCCTTGGGCGTCAGCAGGGAAACACCGTGCAGACAGGCAAACTCGAAAGCATCATACGAAGTGTAGCCGGTGGTTCCGAAATACTCCGTCGACAACAGACAGTCCTCGGAAATCCGAATTGCTTTCACTTTTTTTCCCGCGATCAATTCGGCACTTTCCGAATTGTCGTCGTAAACAAACAAAAACTGAAATTTTGTTTTCATACCTGATAATATTTGAAGTTAATAATCGATTCGTTGCTTTCAGTATAGACAAAAATTTTCAGAAATCAACCGAAATCGGCAGTCAATTCCACAACCTGCCTCCCGCCTGTTCCTTGGTCAGCCCCGCTTCTTCCCTCTCTTTCTCCTTGCGACCGCCTCTCCCTGCCTGTTCCCCGGCTGTTTCTCTCCCGCCGTGTCCTCATGCTTCCGCAGTTTCCGTCCGTTGCCCCTCAACCGCGTCTTCCTTCTCCCGCAGCGCCCTGCCGCAGCCTCTCAACCGCTGCTTTCTTCACTCCGGCGGCCTTTTCG
>ULXS01002992.1_pt1 | contig 10294 bp, 10 predicted proteins | sample 1961421 | NCBI WGS metagenome assembly ULXS01 (sample SAMEA4835842, study PRJEB28245) | human gut metagenome | biome: gut microbiome; material: fecal sample | place: Denmark | collected 2008
GGCAGAGTTCTGAAAAATGAAAATGTAGATTTTGGGTTTGGCGTAAAACGTATGATAAACCATTGTATATTAATATAATACATAGATTTTATTCAGATTAAAATGTAGATATACTTTTTATACACTTAAAATTTGTATATACTAACTTTGTGGTCGGAATAGATAATCGTAAACAATAAGAGTAATATACAATGAGATTTATTAAAGTATTTTTGTTTGTGCTGACAGGAATCATACTACCTGTCAGTTTGTCCGCACAGACAGTTAGCGGAAAGCTGATTGACGGAAACAACTTAAATAATATATAATTATAAATTAATATTCTTATGACTAATAAATTAATATTTTCTATTTTTATTTCCTTATTTCTATCATGTGCTTTTTCGACTATTAAAGCTCAAACTAATGTTCGCCCTTATAAAGAGTGGGAAGCTACCCAATTCGTTGCTGTGAGTGGACATCAACCAGAAGATTATGTTCTTACTGATAATAATTGGGAAATAATGTATAATTTACGTACTCCACATACCCAAAGTGAACTTCTTGATATGGGGATAAAATGTTCTGATAGCCAATTATTATTGTTGGAAGTAGGAGGGCTGATTAATAAAACAAATGGAAAATGGAAATGCACTATTCCTATTCTCGATAAAGTACAGACTACCTCTTTAAGAAATGTCAGTAAGGAAATTGCGGCATCTATGTATTCAAAAACTAAGAATGATTTTGTCTCTCTTGTACATACAATCAAGGAAATGGGATTTGAAAACAATGCACTTTCATTGGTCTTTTCTTATCTTTTGGACGGTAGAATGTGGACAAAGCTTGTTTTATTTGATGATATAAACAACCATGCTGGTTGGAGCGGTTGTTACTGGGTTTTATATGAGCCACGCAAAGACCTTAAATTCGGTACAAATGGTTTCGGTGATATGAATTTGATATTAACCTATCTCAACAGTGAGGTTTCGCCAAGCAGTAAAACGATGGACGATAGCGCTGATGAAATATCCAAATATGGGAAAATAAACAATCCGCAACTTATCTCTAAACTCATACCATACGGCTTGATAAACAAAAACGGAGACATTCTATTTCCTATCATAAAAAAACAGCAAGATAGTTTTCATCAAATTATTGATAAGCTTATTTATTCCATATCGTCAGAACTTAAAGACAACTGTGGCAATATCGCTACCAAATATGATATAAATGATGAAAATATTGCAATGGTGATTTTGTATCACGAGGTTATGTGGTATTTAATGGATAATCTGATCCAGGATCAAGTGTTAAACATACCAGCTGTTTTTAAAGACGAAGAAAACAACAAAAAAAGATTGAATGAAGTCATTTTCTTTATTGAGGGTGGATTGATGCAATAATATCTATTCAAAAATTATCAGATGCAGATTAAATTTTTCGGTAACAGTCCCCTATAAATTCAATTCAGCCAAGAGCAAGTATAAGGGAACAGGTGCCGGAGATAGCCAGAAGAGCCGTATGTAAGAACAACATCAATTTCATTTATAGATACTTTTAGAGCATATAGGGGTAATAGGTTTGTCACCTTTATATGCTTTTTCTTTTGGTGTTATTTTGATTTTGTCACAGAATCAAAATCTTTGATAGCTTTGTTTTCTTTTCGTTCCAATTTATTGTTGAACTCCGGAAATTCCTTCTCTCTGATGATATAGTTCAGAATTAAATCATATTCTATAAACTCCGGATCGTCCGTTTCTGTGTCGAACCAGTAAATCTTTATTTCTGAAACTCCTTTCTTTTCCATTACTTTCTTATAGAAGGTGTCTCTTGACACGTTTCCCTGTTTGCCGCATATCCTTCTTCTTAGTCCGCCTTTTTGTCTGCATACGGGCATACCGTTTTCTATCTTACCTGAACAGCCGATATATATTATACGCTTCTTGCCATTTTCCTTTATGGTGTAGATATACACTCCACACAGGTCTTCTGGTATAGCCTTGCATATTTTTCTCAGGTTGTCGCTCTTTCTGAATATCAGATATCCGTTCCTTTTATATCTTGATTTTAATAGGGTTATCTCTTTCATACTTCTTTCTTTTAATAATCTGCCTTTTCTGTTGGTTCAAAATACTTCATACATATCGATTTCTGATATGTTTTACTTTTCATTACTCCTCAAATAATTTTATTCGTTTTTCTTCAAGCTTTTTTTATGATGGCATGATAAAAATACAATTATTTGTTTGTTTCAGACCTTTAAGTTTTTTTCTTTATACTCTTTCATTCCTCACTATCCCTTCTCCTGTCTGTCTTCACCCCACTGGCTCTGAGAATCCTGAATACTGAGCTTTTGCTTCTGAAACCAACCTGCTTTTTTATCTCATCTGTCGGAACGCCCGCTTTGTACAGCTCCACGCATTTCTCGTTGCGAAGCTGCCTGGCTTGGCTTCTGCTCCTTTCTCTTTTTTCCGAAAGTTTCCTTATCTTCCTGATTGCGTATGAATCTTCTGTCAGTGTCGATATGGCGTGCAGCAGATTTTCGGTGGAACTCTCATATTTCACTCCGAAACTGTCTATCAAACTTCTTCAGAAAAATTATGTCTTAATCGTTAGAATAAAGAGAGAAAATACAAAAAAGTTACATTATAAATGGCATATGGAATGATAATGTTCTATCATCTTCATATGCCATTACATATTTGGGGGATATTTACTGAATATCCCAAATACAACTGTGTCAAACTTACAGTTTATCGGTTGTTAGGCTCTGTCTTATTCTATACTCATCTGAAATAAAGCTATATATTTAAAATAGAATATAATTGATAATCCTACTTCTATAATATGACACAGCTTGTTTTTTATTTCCCATTTGTCCGTATCTTTGCATGAATCTCTAAACACAATGACAGATGACTCCTAACCTGATAGATACCGACAATCCCGAATTTCAGAATGCACTGAAACTCATCCAATATACCCGCCAATCGGTCTTTCTGACCGGAAAAGCGGGAACGGGTAAGTCTACATTTCTGAAATACGTTTGCCAGCATACCAAAAAGAAATATGTGGTACTGGCTCCTACGGGCATTGCCGCTATCAATGCGGGTGGCAGTACCCTGCACAGTTTTTTCAAGCTCCCGTTTCATCCGCTCCTGCCCGATGACCCGAAGTTTCAGGGGCGGAAACTGAAAGATTTTCTGAAGTATTCTTCCGACCACCGGAAACTCATTCAGAACATCGAGCTCATCATCATCGATGAAATTTCCATGGTGCGGGCCGACATCATCGACTTTATCGACAAGGTGCTTCGCACGTACTCTCATAACTTACGTGAGCCGTTCGGTGGAAAACAGCTGCTGTTAGTGGGCGACGTATTCCAACTGGAGCCGGTAGTAAAAAGTGACGAACGGGAGATTCTGAACCGTTTTTATCCGAATCCGTATTTCTTCTCAGCTAAAGTGTTCCAGGAGATGGAGCTGGTATCCATCGAACTCACCAAGGTATACCGGCAAACAGACCAGGTATTCGTCAGCGTGCTCGACCATATCCGGACCAATACTGCCGGAAATGCGGATTTACAACTATTGAACACCCGTTATACGCCGACACCTCCTTGCCCGGAAGAGAATGATTTGTACATCACGCTGGCCACCCGGAGGGACAATGTAGATTATATCAACGAAAAGAAACTCAACGAACTGCCAGGCGAACCGGTCACATTAAAAGGAGAAATACATGGAGAATTCCCTGAAAGCAGCCTCCCTACCCTGATGGAACTGGTCATCAAGCCGGGAGCACAGGTGATTTTCATCAAGAACGACCAGGAAAAACGCTGGGTGAACGGTACCATCGGTACGGTTTCAGGCCTTTCGGAAGACGGTACCATCTATGTAGTGACGGAAGATGGCAGTGAGTTCGACGTACACAAGGAAAGCTGGAGCAACATCCGCTACCGGTATAATGAAACGGAGAAGAAAATAGAAGAAGAGGAATTAGGCACATTTACACAATACCCCATCCGGCTGGCGTGGGCCATTACTGTACACAAGAGCCAGGGACTGACTTTCAACCGGGTAGTTATCGACTTTACGGGAGGGGTGTTTGCCGGAGGACAGGCTTATGTGGCCCTAAGCCGATGCACTTCACTGGAGGGTATCCAGTTGAAACGACGGATTTCGCATGCAGATGTGTTTGTCCGGCCGGAAATTGTCAGCTTTGCCCAGCGCTTCAATGACAACCAGGCTTTTGAAAGGGCCATGAAGCAGGCACAGGCAGACATTCAATACGTGGCCTCCGTAAAAGCTTTCGACAAAGGTAATTTTGCCGAATTTTTAGAATCCTTCTTCAAGGCCATCCACAGCCGATATGACATTGAAAAACCGTTGATACAGCGTTTTATCCGCCGGAAATTAGGCATCATCAACCGGTTAAAGGAAGAAAACCGATTACTGAAGGAGCAAATGCAACAACAGCGCCAGAATTTGCAGAAGTACGCCCGGGAATATTACCTGATGGGAAACGAATGCATCACTAAGGCACACGACCCGAGGGCGGCACAGGCCAACTATGACAAGGCCCTGGAGTTGTATCCGGAGTATGTGGATGCCTGGGTACGAAAAGGAGTGACATTCTTCGATGAAAACCGAATGGAAGAAGCTGAGGAATGCCTGAATCGTGCCGTACAACTACGGCCACAGGACTTCAAGGCAGTATACAACCGAGGAAAACTTCGTCTGCTGACCGGAAAAACGGAAGAAGCGCTCTCCGATTTGGACAAGGCTACCAGCCTGAAGCCGCAGCATGCCGGTGCTCATGAATATTTTGCTGAAGCGCTCGAAAAAAGCGGAAAGGAAATAGAAGCTGCCATTCACTATCGAATTGCAGAAGAACTACGAAAGAAAAAGAAATAATTTTCTTATTTTTGCGTTCATACGAAGTCAAATCTTCGTAGATAGCGCCATGTTACTTAAATTATATTCTAAAAACAACCGACCGGAAGACCTGCAGCGCATAGTAGACATTCTGAACGATGGGGGCATCATTATCTACCCCACAGACACAGTGTACGCATTAGGCTGTCATGCGCTGAAGGAACGCCCTATTGAGCGTATCTGCAAACTGAAAAATATCGATCCGCGCAAGAATAATTTATCCATTATCTGTTACGACCTGAGCAACATCAGCGAATATGCTCGCGTGAGTAATGCCACTTTCAAACTGATGAAACACAATCTGCCCGGTCCGTTTACCTTTATCCTGAATGCGGACAGCCGTCTACCTAAGATTTTCCGCAACCGGAAGGAAGTGGGTATCCGTGTACCCGACAATGCCATCATCCGTGAAATCTGCCGGTTGCTCGACGCACCGATTCTGACGACCACTCTGCCGTTAGAGGAAGGAGAAGACATTGAATACATCACTGAACCGGAACTGATTGACGAAAAGTTTGGAGAGAAAGTAGACCTTATTATTGACGGAGGTACGGGAGGTATTGAACCTTCTACCGTCATAAATTGTTGTGATGATGTACCTGAAATTGTCCGACAAGGCAAGGGGATATTAAATGAATGATTAACTATAAAAATTTAATTCACATTACACATGTTACTTACATTATTACAAGCTACAGCACAAGCAAGCAATACTGCTTCAAGAATTAACGTAGAACAGCTGCTGGACAGACTGCTCAACTGGGGAATCGAAGTAGGAAAAGACATTCTGGCCGCCATCATCATCTACATTATAGGACGGTTCATCATCAAGCAAATCAGCCGACTGGTCAGCAAAATCTTAGAAAAACGGAAACTGGAAATCAGTGTACAGACGTTCTTGAAAAGTCTGCTCAACATACTTCTGAACCTGATTTTAGCATTTGCCATCATCAGTAAATTAGGAGTGGAAACCACCAGCTTTGCCGCAATCTTAGCTTCTGCCGGTGTGGCTATCGGTATGGCGTTATCCGGAAACCTGTCCAACTTTGCCGGAGGACTGATTATACTGGTGTTCAAGCCATTCAAAGTCGGAGACTACATTGACGGACTGAATGCCAGCGGTACAGTAAAAGAAATCCAGATTTTCCACACCATTCTGGCTACGGTAGACAACCGAATTATTTACGTACCGAACGGTGCTCTGAGCAGCAATGCCATCACCAATTACAGCAAACAAGACATGCGCCGCGCTGAATGGGTATTCGGAGTGGAATACGGAGAAGATTATGAAAAAGTAAAAGCTGTACTGGAGCGAATCATTGCGGCCGATAAACGAATCCTCACGACTCCAGCTCCATTTATCGGACTGGGAGCTTTGTCTGCCAGCAGTGTAGATATTAAGGTACGTGTGTGGACCAAGACCGAAAACTACTGGGATGTGTATTTTGACATGAATAAAATCGTATACGACACATTCAACAAAGAAGGCATCGGATTCCCGTTCCCGCAACTGACCGTACACCAGGCAAAAGACTGATAAGCAGATATCATTCCATAAAAAAACTTCCACCAAGGGAAAATCCTTTAGTGGAAGTTTTTTATATCTATCAAAAAGATGATTTATTTACGGTCTGCTTTCAAACGGTCGGCCATTGCCTTAGCCAATTCCTTAGCCTGTGCATAATTGTCGGCCTTCATGCTCTGCTTCATTTCTACCGGGTTACCTACTACTTCAAATTTCAGTTTTTCAGTAAACTCACCCAATTTCTTCACTGCTGCACTGGCCCAGGTGAACGAACCGAAGTAACCGAACAGACGGTTCTTCATTTCACGAGCGGCTACCTTGCTCAACAGAGATTCCATTTCAGGATACAAATGCATGTTATAAGTAGTACAGCCTGCTATCAAAGCTTTATACTTAAAGATGTCGGCCAGGATATAAGAGTGATGCGTATGAGAAACATTGTGCAGAATGATATTCTTGATGCCCTGTGCACTCAGTTCTTCTGCAATAGCTTCAGCCAGTTCTTCTGTATTACCATACATGGTTCCATACACAATCACTACACCTTCTTCACCTTCATAGCGGCTCAGTTTGTCATACATATCTACCACTTGCGGAATGCATTCTTCCCATACCGGTCCATGAGTCGGACAGATTGTCTTGATAGGCAGTCCTCCACATTTCTGTAAAGCTTTCTGTACCGGATTACCGAACTTACCTACGATATTAGCATAGTAGCGGCGCATTTCATTCCAATAAATATCAGTATTGATGTTACGGTCGATGCATCCTCCGTTCAATGCTCCGAAACAGCCAAAAGCATCTCCAGAGAACAGGATACCTTCTGTTTCATCGAAAGTTACCATTGTTTCCGGCCAGTGTACCATGGGCACCAGATAGAAGCGAAGGCTATGATGTCCCAGTTTCAGGAAATCTCCATCACCTACCACATAACGTTCACCTGTTACTCCATAATATCCTTCTACCATTTCGAAAGTCTTCTTGTTACCTACCAATACGATTTCAGGATAGTATTTCTTAATCAGAGCAATTGAACCAGAATGGTCAGGCTCCATGTGATTTATAATCAAATAATTGATTTTACGGTCTCCGATAACACTGCGTATCTTCTTAATATATACTTCAAAGAAAGCCACATCTACCGTATCGACCAATGCGACCATATCGTCATCGGCAATCAGGTAAGAGTTATAAGACACGCCATAAGGAAGTGGCCACAAATTTTCAAACAAAGCTTTTGTACGGTCGTTCACACCGACATAATGAACTTTACCTTTAATTTCCATTGAATCCTAACTAATTTAAAAATTTGATATTATATTGTTTCCTTTTTTTACTTCTTCATAGAATTTTCCCTGCCAGGTATCTCTTTCCTGAAGGCGACGCTGCATACGAACGGCAAATTCGTAATTTTTAATGCCCCAGTCTGGAGCTATCAGCAATTCCTTGGGAGACTGCGAAACGAAACGTTCCAGCACAAGATCCGGACGTACACGCTCGAGATAATCTATCACAAGATCAATATATTCATCTACCTCATACAAATGAAAATCTTCAGGACACAACTCATATTCATGTGCCATCCGTGTACCACGCACCAGCTGCAACTGATGCATTTTCAGCGTTGTCAAAGGAAGTTCAGACACCTGTCGTGCCTGACGGATGATAGCTTCATGATTTTCTCCCGGAAGTCCTAAAATCACATGACCTCCCACACGTATCCCTCTTTCTGCTGTACGTTTTACGGCATCCATCGTACATTCAAAAGTATGTCCCCGGTTTATTCGCTGCAAAGTATGATTATCCGTACTCTCAATACCATATTCCACTAAAAGAAAGGTTCGCCGATTCAACTCTTCCAGATAATCCAGCAATTCTTCGGGCATACAATCGGGACGCGTACCGATAACAAGTCCGACAACTCCTTCTACCCGCAATGCCTCTTCATACATCCGACGCAGCTTGTCCAATTCTGCATAGGTATTCGTATAGGCTTGAAAATATGCCAGGAACTTCATTTCCGGATATTTTCTGGCAAAAAACTCTTTTCCTTCCTCCAACTGCTGTGTAACAGACTTGTCTGTCCGACAATAAGCCGGATTAAAGGTCTGGTTATTGCAATAGGTACATCCTCCATATCCTTTTACACCATCTCTGTTCGGACAAGTAAATCCCACATTCAATGAGATTTTTTGCACCTTGAAAGGAAAATGAAGGGCCAAAAACCGGGCAAAATCATTGTATCGTGTACGTTCTCCCATGAGTTTACAAATTCCTCGCAAAGATAAGGATTTTCAGTTACTTTTCCCAGTCTTTATCTGTACAAGAAATGTAAAAACATACATGAAAACAAAGAGACATAAAAAAGGCTGCCACAGTATTTACCTGCAACAGCCTTCAGACTACATTATTTCAATAAAAAAGAATTATTCTGATTCGCTCAAAGTAGCAATACTTACACGGTTCCAGTCCGGTTCTGAGAACATAGCTCCTACACCCTGACCTTCAGCCGTGATACGTGAAGCACTAATTTTATACTTACTTATCAACATATTCTTTACAGCTTCCGCACGCTGCTTAGCTACACGTGCATTTACTTCGGCACTACCTTCCGGAGAAGCGTATCCCTTGATAGATACCGTACTCTTCGGATTATTCTTCATATAAGTTGCAATACGCTCTACATTAGGTATCTGATCAGTACTGATTGTGGTCTTTCCCTGACGGAACGTAACAACTGATTCCAATGACTTAGAATGTGTATTCTGAATAATAGTTTCTACCTGCTTAGGTGCATTACGCAAGTCTGTCAGCTCTTTTTCCAAACGTGCATTTTCTGCATCCTTTGCTCCTAAAGCTTCATCTTTACGGGCATTTTCTGCACGCAAGGCATTAATCGCCTCATTCAGAGAGTTCACCTCAGCCTGGTTGTATGGCTTCTGGATAGTCATATAATGCTTTCCGTTGCTGCTTGCGAAACGATAAGTCACACCAGCCAAAATTTCAATCTTCGACTTGTTTACGTTCAGTTGTTGTGCACGGTCACCATCCATTCTGTAAACAATAGCCGGACGTACATTTACAGCCCATGCTTTTTTCTCACCCAGGTTGAAGTTAAAGCTAGCACCAAAACGGCTTACCATATAAGAACGGTCAGTACCCATACTTGAGTTCACAAAATCATGTCCCCAACCAAATCCAGCGATACCTTCCACTTCAAACAATCTGGGTTCACCATTATATCCCCTAAAGAGATTATTTAAGTTAATCTTACCCAATACACCTAAATTCAAGTCGTCAAAAGCAGTTTTGCTGAAAGACGTATTGATACCTGTCAATCCTTCGAAAGAAACACCTAACACCGGAGTAATCTGTTTTCCTAATTCAATGCCAGTTTCCGCACGCATATTAGGCCAAAATGCAGAATGAGTAGTAGGAGTAGTCACTCCACCTTTTACACCCACATACCAATTATCCAAGAAACGAGTTCCTTCATACGCCTTTTGTGCACTCACAGAAAGAGAAGATACAGCTAATGCTGCTACTAAAAAACTTACCTTTTTCATTTTTTCATTCAAAAACTTTAATACCTAATTACTTTTATCAATCTCGATGACTTAATAACCATGATATCGAATATTTTGTTTTTGAAACGACAAAAGTTAACATCCATTAAGAAGTCAACGATAGCATCAAATAGACCATAAGCAGCTGATTATAAAAAAGTAAGAAAGAATATTTCTATTTGAAAGAGAAAATAAAAAGAAGAAACAAAAAAGGTGTCCCGATTACTCAGAACACCTTTTTCTGTTGGGCTACTCGGACTCGAACCAAGAAAAACAGGACCAGA
>ULXS01035655.1_pt1 | contig 10281 bp, 6 predicted proteins | sample 1961421 | NCBI WGS metagenome assembly ULXS01 (sample SAMEA4835842, study PRJEB28245) | human gut metagenome | biome: gut microbiome; material: fecal sample | place: Denmark | collected 2008
GGAGCAGGGCTTCCAGTTCTTTGTCCTCGCCTGCTGTTTGCAGATGGGTTACATTCTGGCGGAACCAGTGGGCGTCAAATGCCATCCCCGAACCGGATAAGGCGGCGGAAAGTCCGAGTACATTGTGCCCGCTGCGGAAGATGCCATTGTTGATTTCTTCGCTGATACCGTCGAGGACGGAAATGGCCGTATTCAGATTTTTTCCCGTCCGATGGGCTTGTATGGATTGCAGACCGCTGTCGAACGCACGGTTTACTTCGGCTAAAAAGTCCGGAGAGGTCAGATTATCGGCATCCATGACGGCTACGACGTCGTAAGGTTCTTCTTTGATGGCATTCATGGCCATTGTCATGGCTTTTGCTTTCGAACTTTCTTTGTAATCCGCTATCAGCAAACGGATAGGGAGCGAACGTAGTGTATCATTGGTGGTATCCTGCATCTGGTCGGAAATAACAATGATGTCGAACAGCTCCTGTGGATAATCTTGCTGCAGAAAGCTGCGAACGGAGGAGATAATCACCCGGTCTTCTTTGTAGGCAGGGAACAGTATGACGAAACGCCGGAGCTTGCGGGCTTCGGGGAAACAGGGTGCACGGTAGAACTTGGATGCAACAGCGTACACAAGCAGATAGCATACGCAAAGTGCAAGCGGAATGTAGAGTATCCAGTCGATGATGTTCATAGGGCTACAATAAGGTTATATGATTGGTTGATCTTTATCGGATGAGGGCATGAAAAGCCCTGCACAAACTCCCCGACAGACGGCTCCGGTCAGATCAAGGCGCCTTTGGAGTGTGTATATCAGACTGTTTTTACCGGCAGCTACGATGCTTTGGTAAAGGATAGAGAGGAAGCGGTTGGCTCCTTTCAGATTTCTTCGGGCATAGAGCAGGCGGTTACGTGTCAGATAATAGGTACGCAGTTTGCTGAGCTGGCCTGTACTTTGGCTCTCTTTATGAAAGACGGTACAACGGGGTTCGTACCACAGTTCATAGCCGGCTCTTGACATACTGGTGCTCCAGTCTATCTCTTCGTAATAAAGGAAGAAGATTTCCGGCATCATTCCTGCTTTCCCGATGACTTCGCGTTTTATGATCATGGCCGCACCATGCAGGTACGGAGTGGGGCAGGGAGTGTCGAATGTTCCATCGTCCGGACAGCCGAAACCAATGCCTTTATTGCGTAATGCAATGGGAGACAGCGGAGTAAATCCGGCAAATTGTATGTCTTGAGGCGGAAAGGCAAAACGTATCTTCGGGGAGGCTGCACCGATTTCCGGATGGCTTTCCAGACGTTCTATCAAATAAGCAATCCCGTCCGATTCGATATAGGTATCATTGTTTATCAGAAAGAGGTACTGTCCCCTTGCTGCTTTCATGCCTAAGTTGTTGCCTCCGGAGAAACCTTTGTTTTCATCACTGCGGATAGTTGTGACTGAAGGGTATAATGCTTGTATCTTAACCGCTTCATCTTCACGTGAAGCATTATCCACAACGATGATTTCATAACTTACAGAATGAATCTTATTCTGAAGAGACTCTATCAGCTCGCAGGTATCTTTGAATCCGTTGTAACAGATAGTGATAAAGGAGACTTGAGGCCCGTTAATCATAATTTATGATTTATTGTTTGTTTCTGATTCTACTATTTTATCTTTTCGCATCCGTCTGTCGATATAGGGTCCTGTAAAACAGAGGGCAAAAGCTGTATATACGGGTATGGAGTTGGGGTATTGCATTACGTCGTTGACGTATGCCGCTATATAAAAGCCGGCTGCCATACAAAGCCATGCTGCGAGTAATCCTCGCAATCGTTTGTTCATGATTTTGAATAACAGTATCCAGCCACACCAAGCAAAAAGTATACTGTGGATAACAAGATAGATAACGAGCCCGACTATTCCAGTTTCCACCCATACCGAAACAAGCCATGAATCAGGTGGATATGGCATGCGTTCTTTAGGGTAAAATCGTTCGCCTTTAGATAATCCTATGCCATAGCCGAAGGGCTTACGGCTCATTAATTCTTTCATTTTCTCGCGATTGTATACGCGAACTTGGTAGGATACATCGCTGCTTGGGCGGAATGCAGAACGCATTTTACGAACATATTGATTATTGTCAGCTATATTTGTAAATGCGAAAAATATAAATAATGATACTAAGGTAATGCCTCCTATAATACTGGCTCTTAAATTACGGGAAAGAATGATGTAAAAGCCTAATGCTGCAATAGGAACTGCTATTGCAGCACGAGTTCCGGAAATACCCATTCCGTAGATAGCGGCGATGGTGACAATCAGAAAATAGACTTTCAACCATTTATTTTTTATATAAAACGCAGATATGCTAAAAATAGAAGCTCCCATTGCCATATGTACACCAAAATTAGCAGCATCACTGAAAAAAGAAAAATAACGAATACCAGACCAAATGATATGTGTGCTGGCACCGCCCTCTACAAACAGAAAATACTGTTCACGTTCATTGAAACCATAGGTCTTTTGCCAGTACCCTTTTGCGACCGCCAAAAGGATGAATATAGACCAAATGATCAACAACCATTGAATGCCTTTGATATCGCGGACCGCTAGCGGAATAAATGTGGCACATACAATAGGATACACAAGATAATGAGTGATAGAGATATTCCAGGCTGACTGGACATTATTAGGGTTGGCTATTTCTAATATACAGTATGCTCCCCAAATAAGAAATAGCATAAGCATACCATTACGACTTTCTTTCCAGTCAATCCTTTCAAACATGGTATGGGCGAAAATTATGGCTACCACAAACAAGGTGCATGACAATGTGGCAATTCCTAATGGAATATCTGTGAGCATAGTCGCTGCGACCAAAAGAAATTGCAGGATAAACAGGGTGTAGAAACCTTGTTTAGAATATTTCAAAATCAGTAGAAAAGCGGCTATCACTAATGGCAGCATGCTGAAAGCCAGAAAATTGGGAAGTGAAGTCCGAAAGATAGCTTTATATAATACGTATAAACCACCCACCAGCAATAAATAGATCCATCCTTTGCTAAGGAAAGAATTGCTGGCTGCGGTTAAATACTTACTATATTTGTCTTTATCAATCGTCATCTTCATCTTTATCGTCTGTTGCTACAAACGGCTTTTTCTTGCTAATCAAGGTAACGATGCTTTCTGTCAAGGCTAGTTGAGACAAGCGATAGAGTACTTTTCTGCGGAGAGTATACGGAGGGAGCATACCGGTATAATCTTCTACTACATTACGTGATGCGCAGGTTAGATAGACATAGAGAGGAATCTGTGCAACTTGTTGCTGTAATTTCTCCACTAACAGTTTATCTGTCTCTTTCCAACCACGGTCGGCTCTTGCAATCAATACATTCAGATTGGCTTCTTGCAGCAACTCTGGCGGAATATTGGCATCCCGCAGATTTGGATACTCAACAATGATTATATCTTCTTCATTGAATGTATATAGATCAGCTATGCTTTTGGCTAGATTATATTCACGTGATAAGATATTAAAGTCACGTCCCCAAACGAGTGTACGTACTTTGAGACCAATGCTTTCCCAATACCCATTCAGTTCCTGGATAACATGACTTTTACCCTCACCGGCTTCAGTACTAATAAAGTTGATAATATAAGGAAAGCCGTCTTTCTTTTGTTGGCAGAAACGAAGAATATTACTACTTAATTGTTTGGTAGCTATTTTTTCGCATTCTTTACCATATCCACGATATTCTAAAATGGATTCTTTCGGAAAAGCTCCCAGCATAGGAAGACCGACCAATCGGCGAGTACGGATTGAATCTCTCAGCGTACGATCCAGCAACTCTAATATCAAGAAAAAGCCTAAAATGAATAAGAAGCTACCGGCACATGCTCCCATTACTATCTTCTTTAAAGAAGAAGGAATAGGACTGATTGGATATGCCGGTGCATTCAGTACTTTCAAAGCGGCAGAAGTCATTTCCAAATTCTTTCTTCGCATAAGGGCGTCATTATAGCTTTTCAATACGGACAAATAATTCTGTTCAATGAAATTTATGTTACGCTCCTTGCGTTTGATTGTAGACCCTACAGGAGCAAAGAAACGGTATCTTTTATCAAGTGATCTGCGGCTTTCCTGTACAATTAGTAAATCTGACTTAGCCTTTTCTAGTTTTAAGGTTACATCCAGCCATTGCTCAATAATGTTGTTTTTTGATACTCCTTCTTTGGTATAGTTATGTGCTACATATTTATTGGATAATTCAGATAACTCATGACGGGTCTTTTCCAAACGTTTTTTATAGTCTTGGAGAGATTTTCCTTCTGTTAATGTATCTCCTGATAGGGTCTCCATTTCGGAAATTTTTCCTGTGAGTGAGGATGCTTCGTTTAACTTGTCAAGAAACTGGAGATTGTTAATGACTTGTTTGGCATTGCTGTCCATATGCCTTTCCAATTCGCTTAACATTGCTCTCGCACTGTTGTAATCAATAAGTACATCTTGTTCGCGTAACTCAAATTCCTTGTCGATAGCTGCAATCTCTTTGGTTTCATCATAGTAGTTGATGATACGTTTCTCTACGTTGTACCGCGTAAGTGAATCTTCGTTTATCCGAAGTTCTTTTCCTATGCGTCCAAGTTCCCCTTTAAAGTATTTGATAACATTATCAGTTTCACCATAGCGAATAGAACGATATTCATTTACAAATTCTTTAGTCAGAATTTCGATTGTATTATAGGCAATACCTGGATCATCTGTCATATAGTTAACGCTGATCAGGTCGCTGTTCCCCTTACGACTTACTTGGATGCTTTTGAGATCGTTAAAACTATAGTGATGTAGGTTAAAGTAAAATACTCCATATAGATAGTTTGATCGTGTCGGTTGCAGATAGCGGAAGAAATTCTCAACAGTTTTGTCTTCGCTGCTCTTATCTATCAATGCAAGTATTTCTTTTCCGTTGGGACTATTTTTTAAATGATTGTATATCCTGTTGTAATTATAGGCTGTAATGTATTCATTGTCCTCACTGGGATTTCCTTTCATTAAACTACGTGCGTATAATCGCATGGACACACGTTGAAGTGTGCTTTCGGCTTTGATAATACTAATTAGATTGTCCATCGTATTCTGAGCTGTAGCCCAATCTACTTTGCGGTTACCTCCTTCTATGTCGTATCCCGAAGCGGCACCTGTATAAAGTGTGGCTTCTACATAATATGTTTTGCCTAGCATGCGCTTACCTAAATAGTAAGTGGCAAATGTAATAATGCCTGTGCCGATAAGTAGCCACCAACGGATACGATACAGGAATCTGCTGATATAAAGGATATATTCCATATATGAGTGTTATTTGTTTCTGAGGATTGGGGTGCAAGTGATTACTTCAAGTATCATCAAACTTTTTGTCAGTTCAAACTTGCTGTTTTCAAACTTCTCTTGTGCCACTGATTGACGTGATTTCTCTGTGGATAATTCTCCAGAATTAATGGTTCCATTGGAAAAGTTTTTTTCAGCTATGTTATATTGCACATTGGCCAATACAAGAGCTTCAGCATTTAGCTTTAGGATGCTCAACTGAGAGGTAGCAGTTGCATATAGCAGAATTATTTCCTTTTTCATTTCCTCAAACTTAACTTCTCTTTCAAGTTGGGCAGTACGCACATTCAGTTTTTGGCGTTTTACCCGTGCAGTCAGGTCAAAGAGACCGTCCAAAGGAATGTTAACTCCTGCACCAACTGTATATCCTTTTTGTGCTTGCGTGGAGTAGGTGAGATAGGGGGCTATTGCCACGTCCGTAAAAGTAGATTCGTTACCGAACATACCATACTGATAGCTGCCTCGTAAACTGAAGAAACTTAAGAAAGCTTTTTTCTCTTTTGCCAGAAGCTTCCGTTCAATTTGTTCTTTTACTGTAGCTAATTCATAGGTCGGAGCGCTTTTTGCGTTCTCGAAAAGAAGATCCAGCGGTGGAAGTGTAATGCTGGAATAATCACTTGGTTGTAGTTTTGAGTAATCGCTTACCTCTTGCGCAGTTACGCTTCCAGTGGAGGCAAACAAAAATAGTAATCCTCCGAAGAGGTATCTGATTTGTTTCATAAATTAACCCTATTATCTGCTTTTGCTGTGTTATAGCAACGCAAATATAAGGATTAATTTTATTTAATGATGTTCTTATGGAAGCATTTTATCATCTTTCTTGTTAATTATGAGCAAATACTTGTTTAGAATGCCTCCGTCATGTTGAAATAGAATAAATTCTGCTTGTTCACCATGTCTCTGCCGAAGTCAAGACGGACGTTCATACGGGGCTGAACTTCAATGCGTAAACCGAGTCCCAGATTAGGAAGTACACCTTCGATTTTGCCCGGAGTAGGGCCCATGAAGCCGCATCCTCCCCATGCTACGTAGCCTACATGATTCAGCATCTTCTTCACCCAATTGCTTTTGTCCGTATTTATCATCTGACGGTATTCTGCCATCATCACGTGGGATGACTTGTCGCGAAACTGTCCCATATAATAACCACGAAGGTCGAAAGGAGTGCCGCTGAGTGCGTATTTAGTCAATGGAACATTGTCGAATACATTCTTTGTCTGCACTGTCCAAGCCAATACTTTACGTTTGCCTAGGGTCTTGTATTGGCGGTAGTCTATTTCCAAACGGTAGAAATTATTATCGCTTCCGAAGGCTTTGTTGTACATCATCCCACGAAAGTCTAGATACGTTCCCCGATAAGCATTGGCGGGAACGTCACGGGTGTCGTACGTCAGCAGGAAACCGAGTCCGGAACTGAGGTTAGAGTAGCCGTGATCCGTACCGCCGGCGGCAATATACGATGGTTGCTCTATCATTCCTGCGGCAGGTTTAGTGATCTTGTCATAATTGAAGTCGATCTGCGGGCCGGCAAAGAAGTTGCTTTTCCCCAGACGGAATAAAAACCACGGATTCACCTGCACACCGCTATAACGGTATTCGCTGGTGTCTTCGCCACGCGGATAGTCCTTGTTGGTGCTGTATCCGATGCCGTAGAAATTTTCCAGTGTATTCTTATATGCAAAGACTCCGAAGATGCGGAATCGGTCGCCTTTGAAGAAAAGCTGCGGTTTGGTGAACAGGTTCAGTCCTCCTTCGAACATCAGGGCGATGGCCATCGGCACCACCGAACGTTGTTGGGTAGTATCACTCGGATTCATCCGAAACGTCATCAATGCACTACCGCCGATCAGTAATCCGAAGTCCGGAGTATAGCTGGGGCCACCTAATATATTATAGTGTAGATTACGTTTGGCTACACGCTGACGTCGCAATTCTTTTTTGGAAAGGGTGGGGGTGGAATCTGCCGGGGCTACCCCGACTTCGTCAACAGAAGTTGTAGTCGTTTGCAGTTCATCGCTTTTTACTGCCGTGTCAGCCGTTTGAGCTAACGAAATATTGATGAATAGAAACATCATCAATATACCTATTGTATATCTTTTCATATTCTTTCTTGAAATCCGCTGCAAAGGAAACTATTTTATTTCGATTAGTTTTCATTCTCATAGATAATAAATCTAAAAAAGAATCGTATTTTTGCCAATTAATAATATGTAAAACGAAATTGCCAACGGATTACTATTAGCATACAGGCAAAGTTAATTTATAAACGATCTATAATGAATAAACGAATTTTATCAGTTTTTGTTTGCTGTGCCCTTTACTATTCTGCACAGGCACAGGACGCGAAAGGCGGCATCAGCGTTGACATGATGCAGCAAATCAAACAGAGTTATCAAGGCACTTCTACCGACAAGGCTATCCGGAACGCCATCAGCAACAACGACATCCGCAAGCTTGCCCTGAACCAGGACAATATGAAGGGGATGGATACGCATTTTTCTGTCAAAGTGAACTCCAAGGGGATCACCGACCAGAAATCATCCGGACGCTGCTGGCTCTTCACCGGTCTGAACGTAATGCGTGCCAAAGCCATCGACAAATACAATCTGGGTTCTTTCGAATTCTCGCAAACCTATCCTTTCTTTTTCGACCAACTGGAAAAGGCCAACCTTTTCCTTCAAGGCGTCATCGACACCAGCGACAAGCCTATGAACGATAAAATGGTGGAATGGCTGTTCCGCAATCCGTTGAGCGACGGCGGTACATTCACCGGAGTAGCGGACATCGTAAGCAAATACGGTCTCGTCCCCAAAGACGTGATGCCCGAAACGAACAGCAGCGAAAACACCGCCCGCATGGCGAATCTGATCGCTCTGAAACTTCGCGAACAGGGGTTACAACTCCGTGACATGGCTTCGAAAAAAGCTAAACCTGCCGCTATAGAGAACGCTAAAGTGGAAATGTTGAGCACCATTTACCGTATGCTTGTCCTGAACTTGGGCGTACCTCCCACAGAATTTACCTGGACGCAATATAATGTCAAAGGCGAGCCTGTAGAAACCGCCACCTACACCCCGCTTTCTTTTCTGAAGAAATACGGTGACGAAAAGCTGATTGACAACTACGTCATGCTCATGAACGACCCCAGTCGCGAATACTACAAATGTTATGAAATAGACTACGACCGCCACCGCTACGACGGCAAGAACTGGACATACGTCAACCTCCCGATCGAGGACATCAAGGAGATGGCCATCGCCTCTCTGAAAGACAGCACCATGATGTATTACTCCTGCGACGTCGGCAAGTTCCTGAACTCTGATCGTGGTCTGCTCGACGTCAAAAACTATGATTACGACTCATTGATGGGCACCACCTTCGGCATGGACAAGAAGCAGCGTATCCAAAGCTTTGCCAGCAGCTCCAGTCACGCCATGACCCTCATGGCAGTCGATCTGGACAAAAACGGAAAACCGACCAAATGGATGGTTGAAAATAGTTGGGGTGCCGGAGCCGGTTATCAAGGCCACCTCATCATGACAGATGAATGGTTCAACGAATATACCTTTCGTCTCGTTGTGGAAACGAAATACGTGACCCCGAAAGCACTCGAAGTCTTGAAACAAAAACCGATCCGCCTGCCGGCATGGGATCCAATGTTTGCCGGCGAAGAATAACCAACCGACAAACACGCTGCATAGACTTGTACGCTGCAAGGTCTTCCGGCCTACTTTATTAAAGAACGTGTGCGAACACAAAAGGAATTACGGATATTTTTCCGTAATTCCTTTCTTTTTTCCTCCCGAATCACATTATTATTTATTACTTTTGCGGCAAATTTTATGAAACCATTATTTTATATAGCATGGCAAATGTAATAAAGTTACGTAAAGGCCTTGACATAAACCTGAAAGGTAAAGCTGCTGAGACGTACACAACAGTGAAAGAGCCGGGATTTTACGCACTCGTACCCGATGATTTTCCTGGAGTGACACCGAAAGTGGTTGTGAAAGAGCAGGAATATGTGATGGCCGGTGGACCCTTGTTTATCGACAAGTATCATCCTGAAGTGAAATTTGTTTCGCCCGTGAGTGGCGTAGTGACGAGCGTTGAACGTGGTGCTCGCCGTAAGGTATTGAACATCGTAGTGGAAGCTGCCGCAGAGCAGGACTACGAAGAATTTGGTAAGAAGAACGTATCCTCGATGGATGCAGATGCTGTGAAGTCCGCGCTTCTTGAAGCAGGTCTGTTTGCGTTTATCAAGCAACGTCCGTATGACATCATTGCAGACCCGACGGTAACACCGAAGGGCATCTTCGTTTCCGCATTCGATACCAATCCGCTGGCTCCCGACTTCGAATTTGCTCTGAAAGGCGAAGAAGCAAACTTCCAGACTGGTCTTGATGCCCTCGCCAAAATGGCAAAAACTTACCTGAGCATCAGCGTGAAACAGAAAGCCGCTGCACTGACACAGGCTAAGAACGTTACAATCACCGCTTTCGACGGACCGAACCCTGCCGGTAACGTAGGTGTTCAGATCAACCACCTCGACCCCGTTTCAAAGGGCGAAACTGTGTGGACAATTGATCCGCAAGCCGTTATCTTCATCGGTCGTCTCTTCAATACAGGCCGTGTGAATTTCACCCGCACAGTAGCCGTGACAGGTTCCGAAGTGTTGAAACCTGCTTACTGCAAACTTCAGGTAGGTGCATTGCTGACTAACGTATTTGCCGGAAACGTAACAACTGACAAAGATTTGCGCTACATCAGTGGTAACGTGCTGAGTGGCAAACAAGTTTCTCCTAACGGATTCCTGGGTGCTTTCCACAGCCAACTGACTGTAATCCCCGAAGGTGATGACGTTCACGAAATGTTCGGATGGATCATGCCGCGCTTCAACCAGTTCAGTGCCAAC
>ULXS01007215.1_pt1 | contig 10262 bp, 8 predicted proteins | sample 1961421 | NCBI WGS metagenome assembly ULXS01 (sample SAMEA4835842, study PRJEB28245) | human gut metagenome | biome: gut microbiome; material: fecal sample | place: Denmark | collected 2008
TTTCACCGCACCGAGTATAGGATAATCCTTCAATGGTCCAACTCCGATAGTGTACGACTCTGAAAACTCAGCCGGAACGTCCTCCCCTGTATAAATTTGCCACGGATAAACCGTATAAATCTCATTCGTCTCGGGAGCACCTGTACGCTTCATCTGAAGTTCATCTTGGTCAAACTGTATCAGGTCGCTGAATGTATCTCCGGCATAGTCGGGTCCATAGTCCCAACCCTTTGACACGGCATTAACAGTTTCCGTACCATACCAAGTAGGAGAACTCCATCCTAAACACCAACCCACGTTCTGTGGGGATAACACTCCGAAGATGAACTCATTCGGCTTTTCGTAGCCTACCAACCGTCTTAACTCACCCTCTATCGTTCCACCCGTTTCTACGACTTGATATGTTCCTCTCTTGTAGAATTCTTGAATCCAATTATTGAACAGGTAACGACGCTGGTCAAGTGTATCAATATTCTCATACACCAACCCCCATCCTTCGATGAATTCCTTCATGAGCAAATCGCTGTTCTCCAACTGACGATAGTTTCGTGCATAGATTACAACAAATGCAAAATAGTGAGTCATCGTGAGGAAGAATGTATTATAGTCGTCTTGGTTGTTGCGACTCACATACATTGGGACTATTCCAGGCTCAAATAGCTTCTCTAAGACATTTATCGCCCACGTCAGAACCTGTGGGTCGTTGCTGTCAAAGAACGTCTTAAAAATCGTCTTATCGTAAATGGTAGTTGATAGTGGGTCAGCATATGGGTCAATAAAGGCTCGCGTCTTGATATACGGCTTCGTCACGTAGTCAAGCACCAAATCACAACTGTCAGTGAGCCGACCCAGTTCACTGAAAGTTTCTTTCGTCAAAGTTATCCACTCGGTGTACGTTTCACCTCCATCCCTTGAATAGCGGAACAGGCTCTGCTGGTCAGAACGTGCTGCCCTCAGAACCGTTACCAATCCCGCAGGTGGAATCATCTGGGTGTGAACTGTAAACCCCTGTCCAACTCGAGGAAATTCTTTAAACTTTATTGTCGCCATCGTTACTTCTTAAATTTTCTTATCAGCCAAAAGATTCCTCCACCAACAGTGGCTATCCCTGCGTAGAAGAATATCTTTTCCCACCACCGTAACGGCATACGTTTCGGAACCTCAACTTTCTTCTCGACCTCAACAGGATACGGAGCGGGAACTTCCTTGATGACTTCCCTGTCCTTATACACTACTTTGACCGGAATACTGTCTTGCTTGTTTTCAATATCATGCTCGAGCAAACCCGATTCCCCATGATATGTTGCGGTTGAACGAGCGTATTTCGTTTCAACCGTGCTTGTCGTATCAGGTGTGATTACTTTCACATACTCCTTCTCGAGTTGTACCTGTACGACTGTGTCCCGTACTGTTTCCGTTACTGTAACAGTCTTCTCAACGGGAATATAAATCTTTCGGCTGCATGAAGCAACCAAAAGAACTATTCCCACCAGCATAAAAGCCACTTTCGAAATCTTTTTCATATCTTTATTATTCAATGGTTATCCAAACATTCCGCCCAGCCTTAATCGCTTCCCGGACAAGTTTCTTGACTCTGTCAGTGACATTGAACTGGTTCCTCAGTTGTTCCCTTCCAGGAACCCTGTCGCCTGTCAAAATGCATCCTTCGGTATGTCCGGGATTGGCTCCTGCGTGAATAAGTATCCCCAAGAAGTGAGGCACGTCTTCGAGAGCAGGATATTCTTTGCCGAATTTCGGAGAATACCGATAGATAACTTTATAACGTCCTGGAGGAATACAGGTTTCTCCGTACACCTTTTCCGGACACTTGCATGACTTCCCCTTTGGAGTATAGGGACAGGTCTCAGGAAGTTTCCTTTGGCAGTCCTCAAGCGTATCAGCAATTCTCAACCCGTTGACACTCATGACTCCCATGGTTGCCGTCGAGGAAAACTCCTGTCTTTTCAATTTTATTTCCAAATCTTCCATATCGTTCCTTATTTAATATTCACCGTAAAAATACTGCATTTTATCTCTTGAAACAACTCTAATTTGCGGGATAGAACACCGGAGAGAACTCTTTCGACTCGTCAAACATCACGTTTCCTTCCAAGTCCCTCATGATGAATTTCTTAATCCTCGGCAGCATGAAATCTGATACAGGCTCATCAACTGACGGCTTGAACCACTCCGACGCAACGTAACGGACTCCCTCTGTATTCTTTACGATTTCCAACAGGTTATCCCACTCAACTCGCTGTCCTGGTTCCCAAAAGCGGAAGTCAAGATACTTCGTCATTCCTACCTGTATATTCTTTCGAACGGTTGCTGTATCGTAGCCAGCCTCCAGTTCGCAACGGAAATCAACACCGTCTTCTCCTCCGACTTCATACCACGTAGCGTTCTCCAACTTGATACCCATCAACTTCCCGGAAACTATCATGTCTCCGATACCGAAATAGGGAGTCGCTTTTTCAAGCAATGTCTTCAACTCTGCGTAGGAAAGTTCTTGACCGTTCTGTGTTGCCAACTGTATGTGAATGAACGAGTCTTCCATAATTCCTACAAACATAATCTTGAGGATTCTGTTATCGAAATTCTGAAAGATTTGAGTCAGTTTTTCAATCGTCGCTGTGGCATACACGTTCTGATGATTCAGGATACGTCTCCTGAACATTTCATCGCTCTCTTTGTCACGACCACCAATGGCATAGTATTCATTCGTACATTCGTAGTGCCCTTGCGGAATAGGGTTCACGGTCGTAATACTGTTCGCATCAACATTCGTAAACAGTCCTATTGCCTCGCTTCGCACCTTTACATAGCCATACCCCGACTCGCCAACTGTAAGAGAGTTTTCGATGGCGAAACGAACGCCATTTGTGCTCACAAAGGTATTCACTCCAGCCGTGTACGTTGTTCCTGGCTCAGCATATACTCTGATGTACGTAGAAGAACCCAACGCTCCGTAACGAGCCGTCACTCCAAACAGTGAGGCTGCTCTATCCAAGTAATCACCAGCAGCCGTTTCTGGAAAGATTTGAGCCTCTACGATAGCCACGTCCTTGATTGCCTTTTGTGCAACCTTTGCCGTCGCATATGCGGCAGCGTTCAAAACGGAGTTGTCGGTGATATCTGACACTTTATCCGTTTTGTTCAAAAATGTCTCGACCCAAAGATTTTTCAGGAATGAGATTGTGTTATTTACTTTCGTTATCATATCTGAATATTTGTTACAAGGAAATTATTCGTGACTGTCTTCGCCTGTATCTTCATAAAGATTGCGTCTTCTTTACGGTACAGGTCAAGAAGATTTACCTCAACCCAACGAGCGTCCCTCTGAAACATATTGACAAGATGCTTGAATAGGGACGGATACTGTATAGCGTTCACCGAACTACCGATTGCCTCATTAGGAAGCCCATAATCCGGGAACTCCGGAATTGAACCTTTCAACGAATTGATAATAGTGTCAAGTGCCTGTCCTATCGCTGCCTCGTATTCAAGTGTCGCCAAGTCATCATTTTCGAACCGGAAGTTCTTATCAATGTCCTTTCCGAGTATCTTCTCAGAATCAAGATTATCAACGATGTTAGGAATGTTGAAATTTCCCGTGGTACGAATGTTGATTTTGAACATCCCTCCACCCTTGTTAGCATCGTAGTCCTCTTCCTCTACCAAGTTGTTTCTTGCGATATCAACCCAATCATCCTGAGGATTGTTCGAACCTAACTGTGACGATACGTTCTCGAACGTCTCACGAGTCTTAAGAACTCTCTGAAGTGCAACGTTCATACCGTACCGCCCAATGATAGCCGAGCGCAACCATCGTGATGAATTATCTATCGTCCACAACTTCGTTTGACACTCCGTGAACATATCAAGCAACTCCCATGAATCTACTCTCGCCAAGCCTGTTGCCTTGAGCGTGAACAGGGGTTCAATCTCTCGTGACTGTTTTAACAGCGTATCAAGCCGTCCGAATGAATCCCCGATATCAATATCATCCTGACCTGTATAGTATGCAACTATCAGAGGATAGTAGGAATTCGCGAACAACGCAAACGACTCAAAGAACGACTGAATGTCGTACCCTGTTTGCTTCTTAAATGTCTCTAATGCGTCTCTCATAACCATCCCTCCAATACTGTTTCAGTTACAGGTTGCAAAGCGTCTGTGACCACTGAAGCGACCTCACTCACTCCCGTCTGTATCATCGAAGGAAGTAACTTATCAAGCAACGATTTGTTATTCTTGTTAGATACTGCCTCCAGCGGAGCCAACGCTATCAACGTCAGATTATAATTCCAAATCATGTTTTTCGACAAGTCCTGAGAGAACTGCACTCCGCTCGGTGGAATAGCCACAAGATAACTCTCCCCGAGTGCCATATTATAGAAGTACAGACGCAACGGTTTGCCCTTATCGTCAAGACCCACACTCTTACTTGCCATAGCCTGTAATATCTTCATCACACCATAACCCGTCTTGACGTTCAGGTTAAAGTTCGAAAAGGCGAGTCCCGATATTGAACCGCTTTTCTTTGTGATGTCGGACAGGTGGTATTTCCCATCACTCACACTCTTACTGGAAGAGTTAATGCTCACATCTGGCTTTGGATTTATCAGGATTTTGAATTGACGACCAAAACTCCCCTTAATGTTAATTTCCTGAGGCGAATAGGAAGGAGTCGACAATACTGTTACTCCAGCCATTGACTTCTTGATATTCGTTCGAGTAGGTTCAGTCTTTGAGATAGAATCCGGCATAATAGGAAATGTCAGATAATCTATCGTATTGTCATCACTATCCGCAAGTTCCAAAGCAACCATGTACCATTCAAAGTCGTTGGGATACAGGCTCGCAAGAGCCTGTCCCCCGATTGACTTCGCCATGTTCATAACTGTATCTAATTCAGACATATCTTTAAATTTTTCTACAAATATAGTAAATCGTTACAATATTTTTCCTAGACCAGTCGTAGCACCTGTCTGAGCAGTAGCAGAACCAGCGGTCGAAACAGGGATTCCAGCCTGAACCTCACCCGTCTTGACAAAAGCGTCAATTGCGTCTGCCAACCCGTTCGCGAACTTACTATCATCAATCTCGGTTTCCTTTCTCGCGTCTGTCATCAATTCAATATTGATTGTGCGAGTGCTGTTTTATTTAATGGCATAATCTCTTATTTATTAAAGAATTGTTTCAATAAAGTATTCAATTCGGTTGTCTTCTGAATTGTAGGTGGTAACGGTGTACCACTCGGACCAACAGCCGTTGAAACTGTCAATGTTGCTATCGCATCCACAATCTTCGTCAACAACTCGTTCAAACCTGTGCCGCCATTGATAATCGCCATTTTCCCATTACTGATTTCAATCATCGCTTCTCCTTGAGATAGAGTCACTTTCTTGTCCTCAAAACGTAGGGTGCAGTCGAATATCGTGGTTTCGGCTTTGCTTCCATTTACCGTGTGTTTGTAATCGGTGTCGCCCACCTTTGTTTCGGTCACAAACCCTTGCTCCGTTATAGTCGTTTTTGAGAAGTCTTTGTCCTCGTCCTCACCATACGTAGCAAACACACTCATTTCTTCCTTATTGACGCTTATTCCCGACTCATTTTCGGTGACAGGGTCAATCATCTTTGCAGTGAGTTCCTCAAAAGCCTCTATTTCGGCTTTCTTGCTCGCAGTCACTTTCACTGTACCCGTTGAACCAACCTCAAGAAGAGCGTTCTCATCGCCAAGTGCATTTATCTTGAGCGTTCCGAACTGTTGCCCCCGAACATTAATGAACAGGGTTCCTCGCTTCGCACTACCTGTAATGCTCAAAGAACCCTTGTCCCATTCCCGAAGAATTGAAAACTCTTCATCACTTCTCATAGGGATTCTTCCATTCGTTGCAACAAACGTACCAACTATCATCGGTTGATTCATGTACGACTGCGAAATCCACATTACTGGGGTTCCCTTCTCACCAACCTTGCGGGGAAACTGTATATTCTGGAGAGCCTCGTTTGAAATGAAGCACTCGTGAATAATATTCCCCTCACTGTCATCGATGATAGATATCTTGTTGGTTCTGAAACAGGTGTCAACGAACTTATCTCGGTCAACCCCCTCCGGAATCAATACATATCCGAATCCAGTTGTTTGCTGGACTGTCCCCTGTTTGCGTACAGGGGAAACTCCTTGCTTTCCTACTTTCTTAAGCCTAATCTGTGCCATCTTTAAACATTTCTCTTTTTAAGAAGAAGTTAAACACACTCGAATTGACTCCAAACTTCGTAGAAGAAGGAGCAATCGTTTCATCCTTATGCTTTGGGTCACGTTTCTGAATGTCGGCTCGTATCCCGTCTATATCCACGATGTTGAAATAGTTGTTAGAAGCATTCGTGATATACTCAACCAACATTCCTCTTTCAACTGTCAGCACCGTAACACGGTCAATGGCATCGTTCGTGAACGATATTGTATTGTTTACGGCTGTAACATAGAACAACTCCTGCGTGGATTCTAAGATGATGAACGTCCCCACTTTGATACGTCTATCCCCATTCAGCGTTATCGTCCCCTTACGAGTAAACGGAAGATAACAGGTCGTCTCCACAACGTATAACAGGTCATTCAATAAGGCTTGCGACATTGTGTTGATATTCTTCTCATCGTCCTTTCCTTTCAGGCTCTTTTCTGATAGGTAAATGTCATTCGTGATACACCGCTTATTTCCGAAACGCTCCACGTATTCATTCAGGAAGATAATAGGAACCAACGCCAATGACGAAAACTGCGAACTCCCTGTCAGAGCATTCTGAGGCATAATTCTGTACCAAGCATAAACACGGTTATCGTACTCAAGAGAATACGACAGCAAATCCTTCGGCTCTACTCCAACATACTGTTTCGAATTGACGACGCTCTGTATCGCTGTCTTCGTGAACGGTGGCTGGCGAGCCATAAGGTCGTATTCATTTCCCCACGTATCTCCCCAAAATTCAACAAAAGGTTGCTGACAAATCTTGTTGAAGAAATCCATCAGGGTTCCTTCAGGGTTCGTCAAGGAACGGTCAACGATACGTCTGTCTGATAGTTGTGAATCTACCCACAACTTTATCATCTGCCATACCCCTCGTGCTTCCGGACGTTGAGCGCAATGAGCAAAGATACTGTCGGGCACGATACCTATGTTAGACAACTGGTCAATAATGAACGACGATACAGTATCAATTTGCTGGAATTCATACGCAAAATAATAGTCGTAAAAACCTGTCACCATATTACGCTTGAACCACGATGAAGACGGGTCTCCACCATAGAACCAACGGTCAGGACTTCCCTCAACAAATTTCAACGGAATAAAGTAGGAGCCGTCCTCAACTAACAACTTCGACAGGTCTCGCCCATTTACGTTCACCGCATAATCAGTGCTATTGGCATCTACATTCGTTGAAACAGTATCAACCAACCCCATCATATCCCATATCAACTTGTTATTCAATTCAGACGGCTCTACGACGTGTGTGCTCGACTGTCGCTTCCCTTGGTCTTCGTATTTCTCTTTCTTCAGTTTCTCGAACCGTATAAAGACCATATCATTGTGCTGTATAAACTTCGAGAACCAATCACGATTGATACTCCCTCGCTTATCAGTGATGTTGAAATGGTTAGCGAAATCGTCCCCGAATGTCTGTATTGTCAACGTATCAGTAGGAACCAACTCGAAAGAAAATGTCCCCATCTGAAAGTCCTTTTGAGTCGAACAGGTTCTTATCCATGAACTGATGTCGTATATCTTACCGAAAGCGTGAGAATATACCCACACTTTGATATTCAATGCCTTCATCTGAACGTGATACTCTTTATTCTCATCGCCTGAACCCAACGCTGCCGCACGCTTCCGTGCCGCATACGAGTCGTTGATAGGCTTCGAACTACTTGATTCCCCATTGTTCGTAGGCGAGTCCCAAGGAACATATTCGGGGTCGGACAAGAGTTCTTTCTGTTTATCTGACCAGAAAGCCGAAAAACTGCTATACTGCCGCATAAACAGGTCGGACGCAAGTATCTCTTGCAGTTCGGCTGTTATCTGTTTGTTCGGTATAGCGTACCAAGTACCGATAGGAATCAACGGTGGTTTATTCTGCTCTATTTCGCTCTTGTATTTCTCTTTCATGAGCGGAGAATAATTGTTGATTATTATCTCCGCATTTGTCCAATGACCGTCTGAAAACTTTAAGAAGTCGTCGACAGTCAAGTCTTCTTGATACCCCTGTTTCTTCAGGTCGTCAAGGAAATCTTGGATAGTCGCTGCCTCGCGACTATCTCCAATTCCCTTAAACCAATCGGTCGAATACGGTGGTATTTTCTTTTCCTCTTCTGCCATAACCCTTATTCTTGAGTGATTGTTAAATTATTCAACGCTCTTGACGCTCCATCCTTCGTTCCCGCAGCAACAGATTCCCGAAGTTTCTGTAACTGTTCATCTGTAAGTTGCAAAGCAGGGAAACCACCCTGTTGCCCCGAACCAGCACCCGCACTTCCAGGAGCAGGAGCCACGATTGTAACAGGTATCGGACCCTCTTCTTTGAAAGCCTTTACAACTGAAGCAATCGAACCTTTACCACCAAGGATTTCTTCATATCCGTCCTTGATTTTTCTGTTCTGGGTTGCGGCAGTAGAAGCAGCGATATCTCCAACCATACTTCGAGCCTCCGCTTCAGAATACTCAGCACCCGTTGAACGACCACGTCGAAATATTTTCTGAGCATCGTTTCCGGTTGCCTTTTCCAAATCAATGATGTCGGTCATTGACAAGTTAGGGAAGATTGACTTCATCACCTGTCGACCCATTTCACCACCACCCGTCATCTTCTGTATTCTTTCGAAGAACTGTTGCTGAAGTTCAGGTTTCTCCGGCATCTGTTCAATCATCGCTTGTAAATCCGATAATTGAGCGTCGGGACCAGCAACCTCTCTTGCGGTTCTCAAAAGCAACGCTTGGCTGACGTCATCTTGACTTATATTGTTTCCCATCAAAGAGTTCTGTACACGCTCTAATTGGCGACCCTCCATCCCAGTAGCGTTCTGTATGCTTGTCATCGAACGTACTATTCCAGCCGTATTGATTCCACCTGTCCTGTTAAGAACATTTTCCGCCATACGGTTGAACGATTGTAGGTACTCGCCAAGTGTCGACGCAATGTATTGGTCACTCTTTCCGAGACCCTGTAAGTTAGTGTCGAAAGCCTGTACGACGTTGGCTCCTGTACGACCTGAACGGTCGAAACGGGTTGTCGCCAACACCGAAGCAGCGTCATCTTCCGATAAGCCTCTAATCTTACCAGCCATTAACAGTTGATTCACGTCATGAAGCGAAGTGTTCCGTTCATAGGCTCCTGCCTTCTGTAGAGTTGTAACCTGTGACAGATAATCTGTCATATTCAAACCCAACGTTCTCGAAGCCCACGTAGGAAGTTCATCTCTGTCTGTCACCAACCCAGCCTTATCGGCTTCTCTCAATTGACGTTTCTGCGTGCTATACTTCCATTCTTGCCAAGCCTTTGCCTCACTCATACTTTGAGGAGCAACTATTGGCAAGTTAGATAAATCAATTTTCCCCGAAGCTAAGGGAGGAGAAGCCTTTGCCTCACTCATACTTTGAGGAGCAACTATTGGCAAGTTAGATAAATCAATTTTCCCCGAAGCTAAGGGAGGAGAAGCCTTTGCCTCACTCATACTTTGAGGAGCAACTATTGGCAAGTTAGATAAATCAATTTTCCCCGAAGCTAAGGGAGGAGAAGCCTTTGCCTTCTCCATTTTTTGCCTGTACGACCAGTCGGTCGCCATCTTGTAATCATGATACGATGTGTTTCCACCTGTAACATAATCAACATTATCCCCGAATGAATCAACGAATTGACTTCCCAACGCTTGTCGATAGGACATACGATGTAAAGCAGCATAATCGCCCAACGCTCTATCATTCTGGGTTGCCGCATTACGACCGACTTCCTTCTTCTCGGCTTCGGCTCCGGATATACCGAATGTCAGCATATTCAGCAGCCAATGATTCCCCCTGTTATTCCGACGCTGGAATTCATTTTCAGCACCGTACTGAGCAGACTCATATTTCGCTTGCTGACCTAATATCGTACCAATACCCATAATAAGCGCACCGAAAGGAAGCATTCCCATCAATCCGCTCATGCTCGTAGGCATCTTGAACCCCTTCCTAAACATTCCAGAACCGCTCCCCTGCCCAGGAGTA